>OHAQ01002675.1_pt1 | contig 12809 bp, 12 predicted proteins | sample 1577111 | NCBI WGS metagenome assembly OHAQ01 (sample SAMEA3541549, study PRJEB24748) | human gut metagenome | biome: human gut; feature: human-associated habitat; material: faeces | place: China | collected 2012 | reverse complement strand
CAAATGAGGTGGTCGGCTGGCGAATGGATTTTTCGTCAGATGCAAATGCAAATTTTGAAGGTTTACTGGAGGTAAATCGAGAAATTTGCATGCCGCAGATAGCGGAAAAGGCATCGCCAGACGCGCCGCCGAATTGTGCGGTGGTGCCTTAGATACCCGTCAAGCCGCTGCGTTCCACGCCCTCCATGAACCGCTTCTGAAGAATCAGGTAGAGAATCAGAATCGGCAGGATGCACAGGAACGTCGCCGCCATCAGCATCGCTTCGTTGAAGATGATGCCCTCAATGTCGCTGGTCTGAATCATGGTGTGCTGCTCCTTGTCCAGCTCCGCGTAAAGATTCGGCAGGCTGTTGGGCAGCATCTTCAGCCAGACAGAGTTGAAGTAGACCCCCGGCTCGAAGTAGTCGTTCCAGTGCCAGACGATGGAGAGCACCGTGCATACTAACAGCGACGATTGGCTCATCGGCAGCATAATGTGCAGGAAGGTGCGGATTGGCCCGCAGCCGTCCACGCGGGCGGCTTCCTCCATCTCGTAGGGCATCCCGGAGAAGAACTGCCGGAAGAGAAAGATGAAGAACGCGCCGTTGAGCCCGAAGCCCAAGAACGACGGTACCACCAGCGGCAGATAGTACTCGCTGTTGAGCCAGCCCCAGTTGGAGAACTGCATGTACTGCGGGATGATGACCGTCTGCACGGGCACGAGCATCGTCAGGATGACCATCGCGAAGAGCGCACCCTTGAAGCGGAATTTGTACCGCGCGAAGGCGTACCCCGTCATCGCGCAGGAGAGCACATGCCCCAGCGTGCAGATAATCGCCACCCGCGCGCTGTTCCAGACGTAGCTCTTGAACATCAGCTTGCGGTACGCCACGGCGTAGTTGCTCCATGTCAGCTGCGAGGGCAGCCATTTGACCGTAATGTTGATCAGGTCGTCATCCGTCATCAGCGACTGCGTAATCATCTTGATGAACGGGTACAGGAACACGAAGCTGAGCGCGCAGAGCAGGAAGTAGAAGCCGAAGCGAATCACGCCGCCGCGGACGAGGCGTGACCAATGGCTGCTGCTCCGGCGCAGGCTCACATGGTTGTTTTTCGCCATCATTCTCACTCCTTCCCGCCGGATACGAACACGAATTTGCCCATCACGCCCATGCTGATGCCGCACAGCAGCAGCGCAAAGGCGAAGTACACCCAGCTCATTGCCGCGCCGTAGCCGAACTGCTGATTCGTGAACGACTGCTTGTAGATGTAGTCAATCACCGGGTTCGTCGCATCGGTGAAGAAGGCGACGATGGTGTAGACGAGGTTCATCAGGATAACCGGAGAAATCATCGGCAGGGTGATTTTCCAGAACATCTCCCACTCCGTCGCGCCGTCAACGCGCGCTGCCTCGTAGAGCGAGGAGGAAATGCCCTGCAAGCCCGCCAGAAACAGCACAATCTGCACGCCGGACTTCCACAGCACCACCGTGATGCGGTCGAGCACCCCCTGCAGGAACTCCGTCAGGCTGTGCCCCAGCAAATCGGCAATCAGCTGCGGCACAACGATGCCCGTGGTGATGGTCGTGCCGTCCGCGCCCATGCCGAGCATCTGCTTCATGACATAGCCCGCGCCGAGCAGCACCGGAATGAAGAACGCCGCGCGGAAGAACCCGCGTCCCTTCATCGGGCGGTTAATCAGGATGGCAATCGCCAGCGAGAACACGAGGCAAATCGGCGTATTCAGCAGCGTGTCCGACACCGTTTGCAGGAACATAGGCACAAAGTTCAAATCGTAGAAGAAGATGTGGCGGTAGTTCTCCAGCCCCACAAAGCCCATTTGGAAGCCCTTCATCTTCACGATTTCCGAGAAGGACAGGCAGATGGACGTGGTAATCGGCCCTAAGAAGAACAGGCAGAACCCCACCAGCCACGGCGCGAGGAAAATCAGCGCCTCGAAGGAACGCTTGCGCTCCATCGTCATTCTGCCGCCCGCCTTGCGGAAGGGCTTGCCCAGCGCTTTTCCGATGCGCTTCAGGAAGTTTTCAATCGGCAGAAGGCCTTTCCGAATCCCCCGGCGGATGGGTGCAAGCACCTTCCCTGCCGGCTGAAGCGCCTTGCCGATGGCGGATTCCGAAATCCAGCGCGGCAAATCCGTGTAGACGAACACGCCAATCAGCAGCAGCGCCGCCACCGCCATCACCCAGTCGTGATAGGCGACAAACACGATACCCGCGAGGATGAGCAGCGTCAATGCCGCCCGTCCGGCGCGCTGCCACCCGCCTGCTTTTGCACCGTGATTCACTGCGCTCCCTCCTTCGTCACCAGATAGCCCATTGCGGGGATGGTCAAGCCGTCCGCCTGCTGGTCGTGGTCAGCGTAATTGACGTACACCTGCATCCCGTTGTCGTACCGCACGCGGATGAGGTCGCTGGAAATCTTCGTGTGCTCCATCATCAGCGCGGTGCGCAGGTTGTGCAGGTCGCCATCCGCAAAATCCGCGGCAATTGCGGATACCTTGTCCAGCCACTCGCTGTACTGCGCCGTGAACAGGCTCTGATAGTCCGTGTACATCAGCTCTTCGGTGCTGCTCCACGTCAGCTCGAAATACGGCATGTAGCCCATTTCCACCCAGCGGAGCATCTCGCGGTCTAAGTCGCTGGAGAGGTTGCCGGGTGTGGCGGTGTACGCGCGCACGCCGTGCATCACCAGCTGGTAGAACGGCACGGCCTCGGTCGTGAACTGGAAGCCGCTGTCCTTGTAGGGCACTTCGGTCAGCAAATCTACATACGGCGCTGCCCAAATCGCCCCTCCCTGCACGCTCACCTCGCCCAGACTCGCCCTTGCGTCCGCCAGCATCTGCTGATAGGCTTCAAGCGTCTGCTCGGTCGTCCACACATGCCCGCGGTTGTAGTTGAACGGAATGTACTGCCCCACGCGCTCCAGCCGAAGCCCGCTGACGGACAGCTTTTCGGCTTCCTTGGCAAAGGCTTCGTACTTTTCGCGAATGACCTCCGGGCTGAGGATGAACGTTTCCTCGTCCGGGTCGGTCAGGATGGCGTAGTTGGAGAGGTACACCACGTCGTTGCGCTTGGAGTAGCTGCGGGTGTCCGTGTCCGCCTCGACGAAATTCGCCGTCAGCGAGAGCGTCGACCCCAATTCCGCCGCTTTCTGCGCCAGCGCGGTCAGGTCGCTGTTCTTGCCAACACTGCGTTCCACCGGCAGCGCGTCTGGCCAGTGCCCGTAGCCGCCCTTCGTCCAGCCCTTCAGGGCATACTTGACCTGCTTCACGCCAGCTTCCGCGAAAATATCGATGATTTCGCCCACCTGCGCCAAGGTGGTCACGGTGCGCTGGGTGTCAAACAGCAGCCCTTTTTCCGGCGCGGAGAGGAACAGGTCAATCGCGATGGTCTGCTCGCCCACGTCGGCGGTCAGGCCGCGCTGCATTAGGTAATCGCGGTAGGTGACCGCCATATCCGAGTAGGTGTCCTTCCCTTCCGGCAGGAACAGCAGGCGCACGGCGTAATCCACCGGCATCGCGTTCTTGTCGTAGGTCTTGATGGAGCGGCTCGTCACGCGCATGTCATCAAATCCGCGGCGGTACTGGAAGTTCGCGCACACGGTATTGACCGCCACAATCTTGGTGGACGGGCTGACGGAAATTCGGGTGCTCTCCGCGCCCTCCTCCACCACCGCCAGCATCGCGTTTCCGCCGATGGAAATGCCGTAGACGGGCATCATGACCGTTGGCTGCTCCTGATCGTAGAAATCCAGCATCTGCTGCGATTTTTCGACGTTTCCGTAGATGCTGAAGTACTGCGACAGCTCCTTGAAATGCGCGTAGTCGTCGAATTTCAGGATTGCGCCGCATCCGTCCGGGTAGAACAGGAAGCCGTCCGCGTTGTCCGAACCGGCGCAGAGGTACGGCATCATGTCGATGGAGACGATGGAGAAATCCGCATAGCAGTTGATTCTCTCGTACGGCACGCGCACCAGCACGCTTTCGTCCTCCAGCAGCACCTCCACATCCAGCGCAACGCCCGTCGTCGCCAAATCGTAGTGGAGGATGACGCCGTTCTCCACAAGGTCGTAGCTTGCGCCCAGCTGCGATTCGTTCAGCACCAAACGTCCTTGCGTAAAAACGGTAGAAGAAGCAGCAAGAATATGGATTGAATATCTCCAAAAAGAGCATAAAAAGTAAGAAAATGAAACTTTTTTAAGGCCTAAGAATAAATTTTATCCGCAATAATGTGTTGTATAACATAAATTTATATATCTTTGCAGCGATAATAAACACAAACATCCTTTTAGCAAGGATGCGGATAACGTTTAACTAAAAGCAAATTGAAAATGTTAAAAGAAAAAGCAGGTATTATTGCAGGACAGATTTGGTCTGCATTAAATGGTACTGATGGTTTGACTCACAAGCAAATCAAGAAGGTGACTAAACTGGTTGATAAGGATTTCTTCCTTGGTCTGGGATGGTTACTAAGAGAAGACAAAATTTCTACCTCCGAAGTGGAAGGTGAGTTATTTGTCAAACTGAACTAAGAAAGTTACATACTTGATTTATAAAAAATGCGTTGGTACATTTGAAATGTTACCAACGCATTTTTTATTTCACTCTATCTAATAGCTGTTGTTTTTGCTCAGATTCTTTAAGCATATTCACAAAATAAATAGCGTCCGTTTTATTTGATTCATTTGTCTTATCCTCTTCATACTGTTCCACGAAATGTGTAGCATGTTGAAGTAAGAATTTCCGGCAATCAATGTTAAGCATCATTCCATCGGCATAATCCCCATAGGATAGTCCGGTTACCATATTTCCTGATGACACAGTTTTAACATGTTGCATCGTTAAATGATTTAGATTAACCGTAATGGAAGGATAATAAAAATCGCCCTCACTTGGTAACGTAACATATAGCTTTAATTCATTTCCTTTTATTTCCTTTCGAATCGTACTATGAATGCGGTAATAGTTGTATTCATAATATTCCTCCAAACTTGGAAACCAAACAGAATCGTCGCCATCTTTCCCATACATATCATTAATCCAGAGTAGTAAATCTACCCACGGAGAACTTGTAAGGTGTATTCCCATATGAATTGCATTTCTCCTTTCAATAGGAAGATTTAATTGTTCAATTATAGCCGTTTTAACATTTTCCGGGCTTTCATAGAAAATACGTTTTATCAACATTTTCTTTAAATCAGTTTCTTCCCTAAATGGATATATAGTTTTTAGATCACCACCCTGTGCAGTCATGATTTGTATAGGTGAATACATCTTTGCTGCCGTAACATACGTTTTATTCCCATTAGGTTCAGCGAGAAATTTGCACCCTCTTCCCGACATTTCATGACGGATAGAGTCTTGTACAATTGCATAATGTTTCAATATAGTATCCGCATTATTTACATCCTCTACATTTACATCATGAAAAGCAATACCTACACCATAATTGGCCAATTCCGCAACATTATCCCAGTTTAGCCCGGCACTCATAAAAAAGCGATAATAATCTTTCGTATATCCTTTATTGACTTTTGCTCTTTTATTCATCCATTCATATTCAGGAGCCAACGTCGTAGTAAAATTAAAACGTACTTCGTTTCCAACACCGTCGGTACACCCTAATGTTTTTCCTAAGTAATATATATCGGGAGGCAAATCCCCGGCCTTAAGTTGGTTGGCACTATAAAAATACTCGTTAGACAAAGGTTTCCCATTAATTGCAGCCCAAGTGCAACAATAAGCAACTTGTTTACAATCATCTTGGGTTAATAGAAATAGCCATGACTTATTATACTTCAAATACGGTATTTGTGGAGTAATATCATCTAAATCAATATTCCCATCGGTTTGGATGGTTATTTCTGCCGTCACATTGTGATTTTCCTTATCATAAGGATATAGATAAACACTATAATCATCTTGCGTTTTCACATCTGATCCTTTTCCTGTATAAAAATCAATTTGTTCTAAGCAAGAAGTTAATAATAATAGTAGTATTACATAGGTAATTCGTTTCATCGCCATCATTTTGTTATGCAAAAATACAAATAAATAGATGATTGTATTAAATAAAACTGAAAAATATGATATTTTTAGGTTAGCAAAATTAAAATATGTGGAATAGGTGGTAGAAAAATAATCATTCATAAAGTCTTTTATTATCATAAAATTTGGCAGTTCATATACCTCTGCTTATTGAAAAATAGCTTTTAAAACCTCATATTTTTCATTATCTTTGTGCCCGGTAAAGTATTTGGCTATATTGCATATTACTATTTGTTTTACGAACATTTTTAGCGTAAGGCAAATCTTTATATGTAAAGCTCTTATTTACAATTAAATAACTGTTTAAAATGAAAAATATACGCAACTTCTGCATCATAGCTCACATAGACCACGGAAAATCCACACTGGCAGACCGTTTGCTGGAGTATACCAATACGATCCAAGTAACCGGAGGGCAAATGCTGGATGATATGGATTTGGAACGTGAAAGAGGTATTACGATTAAAAGTCATGCCATACAAATGGAATATGAATTTAAGGGCGAAAAATATATTCTGAACTTAATTGACACTCCGGGACATGTGGATTTTTCTTACGAGGTATCCCGTTCTATCGCCGCTTGTGAAGGAGCGTTATTGATTGTTGATGCTTCGCAAGGAGTGCAGGCACAAACAATTTCCAATCTTTACATGGCAATTGAGCATGATTTGGAAATTATACCTGTCATTAATAAATGTGATATGGCAAGTGCGATGCCGGACGAGGTGGAGGATGAAATCATCGAACTTCTCGGGTGCAAGCGTGAAGAAATCATTCGTGCATCCGGTAAAACAGGTATGGGAGTAGAGCAAATACTTCAAGCTGTTATCGAACGGATTCCACATCCGGAAGGTGACGAAGAAGCACCGTTGCAGGCATTGATTTTCGACTCCGTATTCAATTCATTCCGAGGTATCATCGCTTACTTTAAGATAGAAAACGGTGTCATTCGTACCGGTGATAAAGTAAAGTTCTTTAATACGGGAAAAGAGTATGATGCTGATGAAATCGGAGTGCTTAAAATGGATATGATACCTCGTAAAGAACTTCGTACAGGCGATGTTGGCTATATTATCTCAGGTATAAAAACCTCTAAAGAAGTAAAAGTGGGAGACACGATCACTCACGTAGGCCGTCCGTGCAAAGAAGCTATTTCCGGATTTGAAGAAGTAAAGCCTATGGTATTTGCGGGAGTATATCCAATTGAAGCAGAAGACTTTGAGGATTTAAGAGCTTCATTGGAAAAACTTCAATTGAATGACGCTTCTCTAACTTTTCAACCGGAATCATCATTGGCGTTAGGTTTTGGGTTCCGTTGCGGATTCTTAGGATTGCTGCATATGGAAATCGTACAGGAACGTTTGGACCGCGAGTTTGATATGAATGTTATCACTACCGTACCGAATGTTTCGTACGAAATATACGACAAGCAGGGCAATATGACCGAAGTGCACAACCCCGGTGGAATGCCTGACCCAACATTAATCGACCATATCGAAGAACCTTTTATCAAAGCTTCTGTTATTACTACAACGGACTATATCGGTCCTATCATGACATTGTGCTTAGGTAAACGTGGTGAACTTCTGAAGCAAGAATATATATCAGGCAACCGTGTGGAACTTTACTATAATATGCCGTTGGGCGAAATAGTGATAGACTTCTACGATAAACTGAAAAGTATTTCCAAAGGATATGCTTCATTTGATTACCATCCGGCAGGATTCCGTCCTTCAAAACTGATTAAGCTGGATATCTTGCTTAATGGTGAACCGGTCGATGCTCTATCTACCCTGACTCACGTAGACAATGCATACGAACTTGGACGGAGAATGTGTGAGAAGTTGAAGGAATTGATTCCGAGGCAGCAATTTGAAATTGCTATTCAAGCTGCCATCGGTGCCAAAATCATTGCTCGTGAAACCATTAAAGCAGTCAGAAAGGATGTTACTGCAAAATGTTATGGAGGTGATATCAGCCGTAAGCGTAAGCTGCTTGAGAAGCAGAAAAAAGGAAAGAAGCGAATGAAACAAATTGGTAACGTGGAAGTTCCGCAGAAAGCCTTCCTTGCTGTATTGAAACTGGATTAGCGAAAGATTTAATAACCGGCAGTTGTTATGTTTCCGCCCATCCATAACAACTGCATAACCCAATATAAAAATGAGCTCATACCTTAGTACGCTTTTTTTGGTAAATAACTATTTAAAAGCAAGCAATCTATGAAAAAAGTATTGTCTTTTTCTGTATTCTTGATTATAGGTTTGGTAGCGTCACAGTTACTCCCCTCTGCCTTGGGAGATAATTATGCGTCTTTTAAAATAGGCTCCAATACCTTATTATATGTATGCCTGGCATTTATTATGATAAATGTAGGACGGGAATTTGAAGTTGATAAGAGTCATTGGAAATCCTATACGAAAGACTACTTTGTGGCAATGGCTACGGCCGCTTTTCCATGGATATTCATAGCCCTTTATTATATGTATATGCTTCTTCCTCCCGACTATTGGAATAGTTGGGAAGCATGGAAAGAAAATCTGCTATTGAGCCGGTTTGCAGCACCTACTTCCGCAGGCATATTATTTACCATGCTTGCTGCCCTCAAGTTGCAATCCAGTTGGATCTATAAAAAGATACAAGTATTGGCTATCTTCGATGATTTGGATACCATCTTACTGATGATTCCTCTGCAAATCATGATGATAGGAATGCGTTGGCAGCTTATTATTGTAGTACTGATTGTATTCTTGTTGCTGGTCTTCGGATGGAAAAAGATGGGAAGCTATAATATCCGTCAGGACTGGAAAGCTATCGTTCTATATTCCGCTGTCGTTTTCGCCATCACACAGATTGTCTATATTGTTTCTAAAAATCTTTATGGAGAAGATGGCAGTATCCATATTGAAGTGCTATTACCGGCATTCGTTCTCGGTATGATTATCAAGCACAAACATATAGACAGCAAAATTGAGCAGAAAGTATCCACAGGTATATCATTCCTATTTATGTTTTTAGTAGGATTAAGTATGCCTACTTTCATCGGAGTAGAATTTTCAGAAAGTATTGCCGGTACTCATTCCATCACAGGTTCTCAACCGATGATGCCTTGGGGAATTATCATCTTCCATGTGGTGCTTGTATCCATATTATCTAACATCGGTAAACTGTTTCCGGTATTTTTCTATCGTGACAGACAACTTAGCGAGCGATTGGCTCTTTCCATCGGTATGTTTACCCGGGGAGAAGTGGGAGCCGGCATCATCTTTATTGCATTGGGATATAATTTAGGAGGACCCGCTTTGATAATTTCTGTACTTACTATTGTGCTAAATTTACTTTTAACCGGTATATTTGTATTGTGGGTTAAGAATTTATCTCTTAAAGCATATAAGACTCAATAGAAGATTATACTTAAATTTAGTACATAATGATGAAAACAACAAGACCTATCATGCGGTTTATGAGCAGCAACACGAATGCCAGCTTACTATTATTTATAGCTGCTATTCTTGCTGCCATAGTGGCAAATTCACCGTTAGCCGGAATGTACTCATCTTTCTTTGATGCTAAAGTATCGTTTCAGATGGGGCACTTTAATTTACTGTCACACAATGGCGAACCACTCACGGTTTTAGCCTTTGTCAATGATGCGTTAATGACAGTGTTCTTTTTTATGGTGGGATTGGAAATCAAACGCGAATTACTTGTCGGTGAAATCTCCAGTATGCGAAAAGCGGCACTTCCGTTCATTGCAGCGTGTGGAGGAATGATTTTACCTGTTGTGGTATACAGCATTATTTGCAGTCAGGGTGAAGGGGAAGGAGCCAACGGTCTGGCTATCCCGATGGCTACGGATATTGCATTTTCATTAGGTGTGCTCAGCCTTTTAGGTAATCGTGTACCTATCGGCATGAAAATATTTCTAACAGCTTTTGCCGTAATCGACGATATTGGAGGTATTTTGGTCATTGCCTTGTTCTATAGTTCACATTTGGCAGTGGAATATTTGCTTATTTCCCTTATCTTCTTTTTTATCTTGTATTTGGGTAATCGTTATGATGTAAATAACAAGACATTCTATTTCCTGATAGGGATAGCGATATGGTATTTATTTCTACAATCAGGCATACACAGCACTATCGCAGGCGTACTGATCGCCGTTTTCGTTCCGGCACGTCCTAAACTGAAAATAGGAAGATACCTTGAACGCATCAGACGATATATCAAGAAATTCCCTGCCAGTCAGGAGAATAGTATTATACTGACAAATGAGCAAATTGAAACGTTGAAGCGTCTGGAAGCAGCGTCTGACAATGTTATCAGCCCTTTGCAAGCAATGGAAGACGGGCTGCATCGATTTGTAAACTTCTTCATTTTACCGGTCTTTGCATTTACCAACGCAGGCGTCATGCTAAGTGGTGGAAATGGGGAAATAATGGGTGTTGTAACCATTGCAGTCGCTTTAGGATTGATTATAGGTAAATTCTCCGGGATATTCTTATTCACTTTTCTTGCTGTTAAAACCAAGATTGTGGAAATCCCCAAAGGAGTAAACTGGAAAGGTCTTGCGGGTATTTCTTTATTAGGCGGTATCGGATTTACCGTTTCGCTCTTTATTGCCAACCTCTCGTTCGGAGATAACCTTGTATTGCTGAACCAGGCTAAACTGGGTGTAATTCTTGGAACGATTATTTCCGGTATCGCAGGATATATCGTATTACATCTGGCTTTACCAAAGAAAAGAGAAATAATGGAATAATATAAGATAATACGGATAATGCAGATTCTACTATTTTACAGGGAATCTATGTTATCCGTATCTGATTCCAAATCTTCATCTATATCCGACAAAGGAAGAATTTTATTCGAATCTTCTGCCGGAAGAGCTTCTACCTCACGCAGTTTCCGCTCGATGGCACGTGTACGCTTACCCATAACCTCTTCCAGTTGGTCGCCTGCGTTCTGAAGATTCTTCTGAACCTTTTGCAACATACCTCCAAACTTGCCGAACTCGGTTTTTACCGCTCCAAGGATTGTCCACACTTCTCCCGTACGTTTCTGAATGGCAAGCGTGCGGAAACCCATTTGCAGACTGTTCAGTATAGCTCCCAATGTAGTAGGACCTGTCACTACTATCTTATAATCCTTTTGAAGTGTTTCCACCAAACTTGTACGACGTATCACTTCCGCATAAATACTCTCAAAAGGTAGAAACATAATGGCAAAATCTGTTGTAAAGGGTGGATCTATATATTTATCATGGATATCTTTGGCCATTTTTTTGATGGTAATTTCCAGTTGACGAGAAGAAGAATCTATCAGTGATGCTTCTCCGGCTTCAAAAGCATCGTAATATTGCTCGTATACATCTTTAGGAAATTTAGCATCGATGGGTAAATAAACGGTATCGTTAGCATCATCTTTTCCCGGCAATTTGATGGCGTATTCCACAAATTCGGTTCCGCCTCTCTTGTTTTTTACATTGGCATCATATTGTTCCGGGCTCATCATTTGTTCTAATAACGCACCAAGCTGCACTTCTCCGAATGTGCCGCGCATCTTTACGTTACTAAGAACTTTCTTCAAACCGCCTACATCTTGTGCCAGACTCTTCATTTCACCTAACCCTTTCTGTACATTCTCCAACTGCGAACGTACAATCTCAAATGACTGTCCGATACGCTCATTCAAAGTTTTCTGTAACTTTTCTTCTACCATCAGGCGCATATCATCCAAACGTTTTTCTGTGGACTTGATAAGTGCTTCCTGTGTACGTCCCATAGCATCAAACTTTTCTTTTTGCAGTTCATTTCCGGTCATCAGGTTTTTATGCAACGTATCCTGCATTTGCCGGATAGAAAGACTGAAAGTTTGCGTCAGTTCCGTTCTGAATTCCCGAATGCTCTGATTCAACTCCTCACGATTCTCCCTGAATTGTTCCCGCAAAACATTCTCAACCTTTGATGTATCCTCTTTCTTATTTATTTTTAATATAAACAATATCAGCAGAATAACGTTAAAAAGCAGTGATAACAGTAAGAGTGGTAATTCCATTTTCTCTATTTAAATTAGGCATTTTCCTGACAAATATAGGGATTTTCTCCATAAAGAATCGAATTATTTATCTACTTTCGTACACAAGAAAAAGATAGAAGTAGCACTAAAAAAATAAAAAGATGAAAACTAAGATTATAAAACACTTGAGTATATCCGCATTATTCATACTATCCTTGATAAGCCTGTCTTCTTGCGAGATAAATTTTTATGGTTCAAACACCGATCTCTTATGCGGAACAACATGGATAGATTCTTGGGAAGGAGATCATGGCCGTTATTATGAACAACGATTCGTATTTTACCCGGGAGGTAGAGGTGAAGAATACTATTTTGACGGAATAGAGCACATCAATCCTTTTTATTGGCATTGGGAAGATAATGAAAGAACGATTGTAATGGCATATGGACCGAGTAACGTATCATATTTTGATGACGTATATATCGGAAGAGGAACATTAAGCGGATACTTAAACGAAGAATATGTAGAATTTGAAGCATGGTAAAATCAAGCCCTAAAATCGGTTCACCCGATAGGCATTGAGGATAAATATAAGTCGGCTTTTCATAAAATCATGTATTTTTTAATCTATCCTGTTTCATCTTCTTGTAGGTAGGCGGTTCCCCCTGCTGTTCAGCATACGGTCGATTGTCCGCAAACGATAGGAGTTTGTGAACAAAGGACCGTACCTTTGTTTTCAATCGACCGT
>OHAQ01002665.1_pt1 | contig 12839 bp, 9 predicted proteins | sample 1577111 | NCBI WGS metagenome assembly OHAQ01 (sample SAMEA3541549, study PRJEB24748) | human gut metagenome | biome: human gut; feature: human-associated habitat; material: faeces | place: China | collected 2012 | reverse complement strand
TATTTGTGCAGCTTTTCAGCACATACAAAGTTCCGTTAGGAACTTTTAAGATGAGCACTTTTGTGCTCATTATACCATATATCCTCTGTTAATAAGCGTATCACTTGCTGTTTCATTGCCTGCACCATATTTAGAATATGTAAGTCCGGAATACACCTTTTCTGTATTCTTCATAAGCGGTGCTGAATTATCATGTCTGCTTACTTCATAAAATGACTGTCTTAGCTGTCCAATCATATCGTATATTGAATTGACAACATTTTTATCATATGAAACCTGTGCACCGATAAGAGTTCTTTTCATATAGTTATAGAGTACATAAAGATTACCTGAAAGCTCATACTGCATATCAAGACCTGTTATAAGCTGGTCTATACCTCTCATAGCCATGTGTAGTTTCTCTTTAAATACTGCATTATCTGATGTTGACACTGCATCTTTAAGATAATCTCTTATTATGTCGTACACTATTACTACAAGCTCTGAACGTGTCGCCTGCGATATTCTATATGAATATGTCTTAATAGCTTCTCTATCCATACTTCACATCTCCAATCAATTCACCCTGACAGATTAGTTCTGAAGAAGCTGTAATACTTCTGATGGTCTTTGGTTAGCCTGTGAAAGTATTGATGTAGCTGCCTGTGTAAGAACTGTCTGTGATGTATACTCTGTCATCTCCTCAGCCATATCTGTATCAATCTTAGCTGATAAAGCCTTAGTAACATTCTCACTTGAAACCTCAAGGTTCTTAGTAGTATGGTCAAATCTGTTCTCATATGCACCAAGCTTTGAACGTGCAGAGTTGACATAATTAATAGCTTCGTCTACATACCCTATTGAAAGCTGTGCTGTGTAGCTTGTCATTACATTGATATTATCTGTACCTATTGTGTAAGTAGTTATCTTAGGAATATCCAGAACAATAACCTGATTTTCATTAGCACCAACGTGAATACTCATAGTTCCGACATCAGTCACTTCCTGATTAATATCCGTAGCTGTTCCACCTGCTGCCTGTGACTTTCCGTTCTGCTTAGCTGCTGTTGTATCATTAAATGTTGTTCCTGCAACATTACCCGGAACATCCATAACGAATTCCTTATTATTAACGTCCTTAACTGTAATCTTAGTACCCTTGGTTGAGATAATAGCTGAATCTTCAAATCCAACTCTCTTACCTGTTGGGTTGCCTGCATCATCAACTTCATTAGCGAATTCAGCTACAACATCACTACCTTCTGCGTGTATGCCTGAACCATCTTCATTGTAAGCATCTGATATACCAAGCATAGCAGCAAGGTCTTTATTACTGCATGTTACATCTAACTGCTGATCTCTTCCATACTGCTCTGTCATTATAACAAGTCTGTTGCCTGTGTAAGATGTATCTGGCTTATATCCTGCATAATCACTTCCGTTAGTCTTCGTATCATTAGCAAGGCTTGATACAGCAAATGCTCTTCCACCCGCCATATTAGCACCATCCATAACCTTATCCATAATTGTATCAAGTGTATCACCTTCTACAATATCAATGTTATATCCATTAATAGATATTGTTCCTGCCTGATCAGCAGTTACCTTAGCTGTGCCTGACATTGTAATAGTATCACCTACTGCTATTGCCTGTCTTGCATCCTGTGTTACTGTAACTCCATATATTCCAGCAGTAAAACTGTCAGATATCTTAAGCTGGTTCACACCCTGATAATCTGAATATACTCTTCTTGAAAGATTACCATTAATAAGTGGCTGTGTATTGAATTCTGTCTGCTCAGATATTCTGTCTATTTCCTGATTAACATTATCAATCTCCTGCTGGATAGCTTCACGCTCATCATCAGAGTTAACATCGTTAGCCGCCTGAACTGTAAGTTCCTTAAGACGTGTAAGCATAGACTGTATCTCTACTATAGCACCTTCTGCTGTATTGATAACAGAGATACCATCTGTTGTATTATTCTTAGCCTGATCAAGACCTCTTATCTGAACTCTCATCTTCTCTGAAATAGCACAGCCTGCCGGGTCATCAGCTGAACTGTTAATCTTATATCCTGATGAAAGTCTTTGTATAGAGCTTGAAAGTGCATCCTGTGCCTTCTGTAACGCATTGTTAGATACAATGGCTGATACGTTAGTATTAATTCTCATACTTTTATTCTCCTGATTTTATATTCCCGCCACATCTACTGGCGTTATCCTTTGAATTCGTCAAATCATACATTTTATATATCGGACATATCCTGTAATTCTTTAACCGCTCTTATGCCCCAAAGAATACTCCTGTTATTGCTGAAGCGATCTTATAAAGACGATCTGATGGAATCTTTGCTCCTGAGTCCTCGTATGTAGTATATTTAACATCTGGAACTCTTACACAATTAATTCTTACATTGTCATAACCGAACTGTTCTTTAAGATCTCCCTCAATCTGCTGGAAATACTTATAAATGCTTCTGTCTTCGGAAAGCACAATTCTTGAATCCTGCTTTACATACATACTTACGTCTGACTGTGTAACCTTTGCCTCTACTGACAATTCACCCCACGAAGCTGTATTCATCTTAATAGATATCTTTCCCTTGTCATTATCATCTGCAACAAATGTAAGATTGATAAGACCTGCCTGTCCATTTTTAACATAAGGGACACGGTAATCATTTCTTCTTGCAAGATTGCTTATATATCTAATCTGTCTGTTGCTTATTCTTAATTCTTCAAATGTATCATAATCAACAGGGTCTTCAGCAGTTCCTGTAAGTGAGCTCTCTATAGCTTCTTCAAGTTCATCACCAGCAGCTTCTTCAAGGTTAGTATACATAGCCTCAAGCTTATCCCTGCTGTCTAACACTTCCTTAAGCTTGTCATTGCTATCAATTATGTTCTCTCCATATATTGACTTACTGCCCTGGTTTCCGTGCTTTCTTGTGTAAGCCATAAGCTGTCCTGTAGCCATAAGTTCATTAACCGCATTAATGTTACCAATGTTCTCATTAATTCCAGCTCTTCTTAACTCCCTTACAACCTCAGCATCAGCCTGTTCTGCTTTCTTAGTTACTTCTTCTATGTAACTGCTGTCAAGTTCATTTTCCACTGCTTCATCATAATGTTCAGCAAGTTCGTTAGCAAATGCTTCAACATTCTGATGTTCAATTGGTGACTCATTGTCCGAATTCTTCAATGTATTAGGAGTGATAAACTTCTGTGACTTTGCAAATAATGACTCAAAGTAACTGATAGTTTCCTTATCTCCAAGACCTACTGAATCATCAATAGTTACATCTATTCCAGAGTGCTTGCGGCTTGTGTAGGCACTGATAAGATTACCCATAGTAATCTCTTTGCCCTGCTTCATAAGAGCACCCGCACACACACCAGCATCTCTTGTAAATATATTCATCATCTGGTATATACCGATGAACTGCTTTTTCTTAGTTTCGTTAATTCCACCTGTCTTGTCAAGCTTGTAGAGGAACTTTGAATATTTCTCCTCATTATCCTTAGTAGCACCCTGATTCATACTGCTAAGATAATCATTAACTGTCCATATATCAGTATTCATTGGGTTGATTCCGTCATCTATCATCTTAACAACAGTTTCCGGCTTCATATTATCAACAAGATTATTAAGGGTTGTATATATTCTTCTTGCCCTCTCAACATTTTCCTTATTGATATCTATGTTATTAGAAGCAAGAAGCTTAATAACATCTCTGTTCTCCTGAGTATTCTCAAGATTGAGTTCGTCCATTATACCCTCTGCACTGTTATTAACAGCCTTAATAATAGAGTCATCTAAGTCTTCTCTTACCTTAGTACCTGTTGTTTCATATGTATCTATTGCCTTGGCATAACGGCTTGTCATTCCACTCGCAATGCCTGATACCATAGAAATACTCAACTTATATGGGTCACTCTTCATCAGCTTTTCATACATCTGTGCTGGTGCAGTCTCAATATCATAAAGTGCCTTTCTTACATCAAGGACATCATTATACATCTGTGTATTGCCAGCATATAATGTTCCATTAGCTTCAAGAGCTTTAATCTGCTCGTTAATCTGTTCAAGAGGCGTGTAGAGAAGTGATGTATTACTCTTTTCAAGAATTACACCTGTACCTGCTGTAAGTAAAAGCCTTGCCTCAACAAGTGTGTTATAAGCTTTCTGTGCATTGTAACCATATGGCTGCTGGTATGCATAATTACCGCCCATCTGATTATTATATACACCCTGATTATAGCCCGTATCCTGCACATAACCATACTGGTTATTAACATTGCCCTGCCAGCCGCCTGACATCTGACTGTTTACATTACCCTGCCAGTCACCTGACATCTGGTTACTAACAGTCATCTGATTGTTAACAGCCTGCTGGCTTTCTGCTGTTTCACTCCAGCCTACCTGCATTACGACCTTCAGACTTGATATTGTAAATGCTTTTCCAGATGAAACAACATTTACAATATCATCATAGCTTGCATTAGCCAGTGTTACTATTGCGTTCTTTACATTATCCCATATAGATGGATCGTTTGTAAGTGGAGTATCTTTAGGGTCTTCACCAATAGCAAGCTGGTCAGCAATCTTTGATAATACACTATCCTGTCCATCCTGTGTATCAAGACCATTTAAATTAAGTCCGTCAAGAACAGCTTTATATTTTAAAGTCTTTTCTGTGACTGGTATATTATTATTAATCAAATCCTGTGCATTATTAAGGTTTCTTAAGTTCACTTCAAGCCCGGCTTTATTCATAAGCGACTCAATCTGTGGACGCATAGCATTAAATTCCTTAAATGAAATCTCATATCCGCTGTTAGCCGGTCTTGTACTGACAGCATTTTCTGCCTTATATATTCCGTCAATAGTTGGTGCAATATCATTGGCAATCATATAATACTTAGCACTCTCTGAAAGCTCTGTTATTGAAGCCGCCTCATCAAGTGCTGATTGTACCTGCTTCACAGTATCGTCATCAACGCTTATTCCAGCACCGCTTAATCTCTGCTTTAATTCATTAGCTGCACCTGCCCCTGCAACACTCTCAATTGCATCAGAGCTTACGCCAGTTCCATATGCAACATAGCTGTCTGAGTGCATTGCAAGCTCAATTCTAATCTTATCAATAATTGATACCATATCATCCTTAGAGGCATCTGTTATATTAAATCCATCACCTACTATATCGACTGCTTCCATACCAGAAAGCTTTTTAACAAGTGCCTTGAAGCTTATCTGTGCTGTACTTGCAGAATTCATAATCTGCTGTTTTACATCATCAGCTTCCTTTAATAACGACTCATATGTGTTATCTGCCAGCCTGCTGTTATCCTGTCCCTCTGACATAACAACACCATTAAATATCCCATTGATACCATTAGTCCTGTTGCTTACATTTTCCTTATAATTAATAGATGTTTCTTTAACATTATTATCCTTGTTAAAATTACCTGCGTATATTGATACAGACATATTTATCCTCCATACATTATCTGCGGCTAATCTACAGCCGGTTATTCCATTTCCTAATAACAGCCTATATATCCTGCTTAGATAATTCTATCGCCTGATTATAAAATAACCTGTATTATATTTCGGTTACTTTCACCAAAAAAATAAGCAAAATGAAGCAGATTACAGCATAAATGTAATCAACCACATTAATAATTACATCAATACCATATACCTGCTTCACTTAAATCCTGCCAACCTGATATCTGACTTATATATCAGACTGCTATTTAAACTGCTCTTATATATCTCTTATATTATTATTATATTATTGTAGGCTTGTGTGCTTCCACATCACCATTGAACTCATACACAGCTATTCCATACCTATGTAAATCCACAAGAAGTGACTCACCATAGCCATCACACTCACCCTTCTTACTTGCAATTATCTTCTGCTGGTTCTTCATATCATCACCTAATACAAGCTTATATTTGCCCTTAATTGGCACTCCAATTCTATGACTTGGTCTTTCAACAGGTGTGAAATTAAGAACGAATAACAAATGCTTCTTCTTATCCGGACTTATTCTTATAAATGAGAATACACTGTTGTCCTTGTCATTGGCATTAATCCATCTAAAGCCTTCTGAATTATAATCAGTTTCATATAAACATCTGTAATTCTTATTAAGCTTAAGGCACGCACTTGTAAAATCCTTTAATTCCTTGTGGCTCTCATCCTCAAGAAGATACCAGTCAAGAGAACGCTTCTCACTCCACTCGTTCCACTGTCCGAATTCCTGTCCCATAAATAAAAGCTTCTTGCCCGGATGTCCACACATATAAGCATATGCAAGCTTAAGATTAGCGAACTTGTCCTCTCTGTCACCAGGCATCTTGCCTAACATAGAACATTTCAGGTGAACAACTTCATCGTGCGATAATACAAGTATAAAATTCTCGCTGTAAGCATACATAAGAGAAAATGTCATCTTACCATGATTAAACTTTCTAAAATAAGGGTCAAGCTTCATATATTCAAGAAAATCGTGCATCCAGCCCATATTCCACTTGAATGTAAATCCAAGACATTCTCCGTTATCAGGGTCACCACTTACCATTGGCCATGCTGTAGACTCTTCTGCAATTGTAACCGCTTGTGGAAATCTCTTTCTCATCATACTATTAAAATGCTTAAGGAAACTCATAGCTTCAAGATTACCATTACCGCCATACTGGTTAGGAACCCAGTTGCCTTCTGTCCTTCCGTAGTCAAGATAAAGCATAGAAGCAACTGCATCTACTCTTAAGCCATCAATATGGAACTTATCAACCCAGAACATTCCATTGGCAATAAGGAAATTCGATACCTCATTCTTGCTGTAATCAAATACCTTAGTTCCCCAATCAGGGTGTTCGCCCTTTCTTGGATCTGCATATTCATATACACAGCTTCCGTCAAAGTTCGCAAGCCCATGTGCATCTTTTGGAAAATGTGCTGGTACCCAGTCAAGTATTACACCAATATTCTTGCTGTGCATATAATCCACAAAATACATAAAATCCTTAGGACTTCCGTATCTTGCTGTTGGTGCATAATATCCTGTAACCTGATAACCCCACGAGCCGTCATATGGATACTCTGCAATTCCCATAAGCTCTATATGTGTATATCCCATATCTGATACATACTTGGCAAGGTCTGGTGCTATATCACGGTAATTCATATAACCGTCCTCTGTACCATCTTCCTGCTTCTTCCACGAACCAAGATGACATTCATATATAGACATTGCTGACTTTAAATGGTTCTCTTTCTTCTTACGTTCAACCCATACGCTGTCTGTCCACTTAAATCCATTAAGGTCAGTAATAATTGATGCTGTCTCTGGCCTTAACTGTGCCGCATTGGCATATGGGTCAGCCTTGTAAATAGCCTCACCACTCTGTGAAATAATAAGGTACTTATACATCTGTCCAGCCTTAGCACCCTCTATAAATAACTCATATATTCCACCATCTGAAATCTTCTTCATATCATAGCCATAGGCTTTCCAGTCATTAAATTCACCTATGACGTACACGTCCTTCGCCGCTGGTGCCCATACCGCAAAATATACTCCGGGCTTTCCATCTTTCTTCGCTATATGTGCACCCATTTTATTATATATCTCGTAGTGTGTTCCCTGTCCAAAAAGATATGAGTCTAACTCAGTTATTCTTATCTGTTCATAATTAATTGTCACAGCCATATATTACTCCGCCCTTCCACATTAATAATATTACTTCGCATATACTTTTGTATTAACATTATTTTATCATAACATTAAATTAAATACTATTAATTTTTTGACAATTGGTCATTTTTATAATAAAATTTCTCATATATTTTGATAATCCAATTAATTACTTCTATCTTTCACTTGACATCATAATTATAGGAATTTATCATAAAACTATTAATAATCAAAGGAGAATTCATAATTATGATTTATTATCTGATAAGTCCGAATTATATTAATGTTGTGACTTTTGCCAGCATAATATTTGCATTTGCAATAACGTGCCTTGCTATATATATGGGTAAAAATATCCTTCCCCGTGATGGCGGCAGAGCTTACGCAATTAATGGCTCAAAGTCAGTCGGCAAGCCAAGAGGAGCAGGAATTATATTTATCCTCGTATTTACAATAACCTGTATGATATTTGTCAATTTAAGTTCTGAGATAATCATTTATCTTATACTTGTACTTGCAGCAATGCTCTCAGGTTACCTTGATGATGCTTCGTCATCACCTTGGGGCGAGCTTAAAAAAGGTATTATAGATTTCGTAATTGCGGTTATGGCGGCAGTTACATATCTCCACTATAATCCTAACACATTTGACATATCACTCTTTAAGCTTACAGTTACACTTAACCCAATCATATACGGTGCAAATGACGGCATCATACGTCTTTTCCACCTGACGTAGTTCTTCCGGCGTAGCACATATCTGCGACAACTTCATCCATTTTTCCCAGAATGCAACAAATCTGGTATAAATAGCTTTGTTATATGGATAGCGCAGAACCTTTCCGATCCGAGTCTTTAGGGCAAGTCCCTTAAAAAAACTCGGATCGTAATATGAATATATATTCATATTACGATAATCAATAATCTCTGCCTGTACACCCATGTCGGTCAATTTTTTTTTCAACGCATAGGCTTGAAGTGCCGCACCGTAATTCGTTGTACGGTGAAATGTAAGAATCCCCGTTTTCATCACAAATGCTCCTTAAATCTACGCACCTTCAACTTGATCCAGATTTTGCGCGGAGTTAATGCTGCCCAGCGCTTTTTCTGGTACTGCTTTTTCTGCTGTGTATTTGGCTGTTCGCAATCCGGTGTATACTGCTGCTGTGTAAAAAAACCCTGCGGTGTAATATAAATCGCCCCGCTATACCCTGGTGACACTGTGTACGGAGGCATTGGGCGCTTTTGAAGATGAATATACATCAATTCTTCCCGCACCGCTTTTGTTCCCTTATTATACACACGGTAAAGAGTTCCGCTTTCCCAGTAAAATGTCTGCCCCTGCTTGTTTTTTATTGCACATAACGGTGCAATCACAAAATCACCATATTGCGGAAGAATATCTGCAAAAATATTTTCGCCATACTGCACGACGCCTTCTTTTTGACAGATAGCAGGCATAAAAATCTCATCAAAAAAACAAGGCTCTGGAATTGTGATTGCTTGCCGGAATCCGATTCCTCCCGGAACAGGAATCTCAAACATCCTGTTCATTCTTTCCGTGTTTTTATAAATCGTCAGGTGTCCCTGGGTCAAAATACGTTCGCTTTGGGCAATTTTCTCAAGGGATAGCAAGTCGAAAATTTTCCCAAAAATCAGATCCACATCGCAAAAGCCCCAAAAATCCGCATCTTTCAAATATTCTGCAAAAATCAACCCATAAGCGGGTCTATAATCGCACAGTTTATACGGCGTTAGAACCTGTACGCACTGTGAACTTAGCGAGAGATTTTTCTGTACAATTCCTTTAAACGCATCAAAAGACATCACATGAAAAGAAACATTTGAAGGATGCTCAGGAAAAACACTTTGGTCGGTAAAAACAAGAAATTTAATTTCATCATTTGCTTCACAACTTTTCAAAAAAAATTCAAAATAGTTTGGAAATCTTCCAAAATATGGGATAACGATCTTAATTTTCATGATAACCACTTTTCCTCGAATGTTGTTTTTCCAATGTATCGCCAACGATTAATAGCATAATCGGAAAGAGCTTACAGCGATGTCTAATGGCTGTTCCGTAGTTAGATGTGACTGCCGCAAACATTGCAATAATAATGAGTAAAACCCAAAAGAGCAGTAGCACAAATTTCACATTAGAATCCTTGTTCGGATCACGCAATATTTTTCTCGTTTTTTTGTATATCTGAACCGAAAAATAGATATACAATACTGCATCAAAAAGACCAACCAAATCAACAACCGCTCTTAGCATCCACGGAAAAGGAGTGTACATAAAATACAACATTCGAACTGGCAGAAATAAAATGGTCATAATCGGATTTGAGAAATTGACACCCTTCAAGTAAGCCGCACGTCCTGACGCAGACATATTTCCTATTTTACTCACACCTGAAACACTTAGTTCTACTCCACCTCCAACGCTAAACTTTTCAGTCCCAATGCCATTTGCCAGCATAAAAACAAAGGTCCCCGCCATCAGCACCATTAACAGTGCTTTCCCAATAATATTCGATGCTCTGCTAGTTGATTGATTATTTCTTGATAGAATGATAAATCCAGTTAGTGCCATCATTGCCAACATAGATGTATGCAAAATCATTGCGGGCACTAGGAAGAAAATTGACAAGATGAGATTTTTTATATTGCTGTTTTTGTAATACTTATACGAGTGCTTTAAGTATAAAAGCGTAAAAATCATAAGTAGCGGTTCACGATTTGCAAAGTAGCTTGAAAAACGTATCAAATTTGGAAAGAGTGCCATCCAAAGTGCACATTTTTTTGTAACAATGCTATCATTATAAAGTTCATTTGCAATGTCAGTTGTAACATAGACACAGCAGACACTGATTGCCATATTCATTGCACGAACAGGCGTATAATAGCCACCTAAAAGGCGAAACAGAAAGCTAATAACCCACGAATACAAATATGCGCCCGTAGGAAAATTTAAAAACACCGTCTCTATAGGCATCGTTGCATATTTGACAGCATAAGCCGCATATCCATCCGCATCACCATCATTTTGCAGCGTGCATAACAAGAACATTGCTAAACGTGCAATGTAGGCGATTGAAATTTCATTTGAAATCATCGGTCTTTTTGATGCGCCAGCGGCCAAAAAAAATGAAAACAGTGCCAGTAGTAGAAAACCATATCCCCAGTCAAAGTTATTTCCAATAATACTAACCGCTGAAACCAGAACACTGAAAATAGCTGTCGTTACGATTAAAATTGGTGCCGTGCGGTTTTTTATAGTTATAGACATCGCTTTTATTCCTTTGCGAATTCCAAATATTTTTCTGCAGAATAATCAATTTCAAATTCTGTCGCTTTCTGTTTAAAGTTCGCCTTTTTATATTCCTTGTCAAGTGCCAACAAAATGCTACTTGCTAATGCTTCTACATTTTCTCTCTCACATAAAACCCCATATTTTCCAATGCCGCATTGCTCCATGATTTCTTTTGGGCCACCACTCACACAGTCTGTTGCAACACAGGGAAGGCCACAGGCAATAGCTTCTACCAGTACATTACCAAAGGCTTCCTGACGAGAGGACAAAACATATAGGTCTGCACTTTTCATAAATGAAAAAACGCGTTCTGTGTAGCCAAACAGGTCAACATCTTTTTGCAGCTTATTCTCTGCAATTTTTTTCTGCAAAAATTCACGTTGTTCTCCATCACCTAAAATAATCAGCTTGACCTTTTGATTCTGACGGACGATTGCAACTGCATCAATCAGATTATCAAAGGCTTTTTCTTGCACCAAGCGACCAACGGCTAGCAGAAGTTTATATCCATTGCTTCTTGCTCGAATAAACGGATGATTTGTTTCTGGTTCTGCCGCAATGATAATATGCGGATCAATCAGTGGATGGTGTATGACATGTAGTTTTTCGGGTCTAACGGAATAATGCTCTGCAATATCCTCCATGGCAGGTGTATGAGCCGCTACAACCTCATCGGCAAAAGGATAAACAAAATTATTTGCAAAGTAAACAGCCTTATGATAAAGGCCGCCTTCCATCAGCAAGGAGCATTTATTATCATTGATAAGAACAACTTTTGTGCGAAAAAACAGTTTCAAAAAAGAAGCTACAGTACAAGCAAGTCCTGGAGCTGCGTAAATCACTGCATCGGGATTTTTGCTCATATATCCGGCAATTTGAGGTAGGGAGAGAAGAACCTTCAAATCTCCACGAGCTTTTCTTTTTCCAAAATCATAAACCATGCACTCTTTTGGGATCTGTTTTCTCATTTCACCAGTTGCATCAGCAATTAAAAAATCTATTTCTGCCCCTTGACCAATCATCCCTCTTGCCAGATTTATCATAATACGCTGAACGCCACCATTTGCAGCACTTTGCATCAGCAATGCAACTTTTTTCATCCCTGCACCTCAACGGATTCGTATATTTCTTTCATTTTCATTTCGACGCTAATAAGATCGAATTTTTTAACCGCACTCAACGCCGCAGTCGCCATTCCATACCGCATTTCTGGATTCTCCCACATCTGCATTACAGCAACCGCAACATCTTCGGCAGTGCTCGCAACGATCAATCCACATACGCCGTCCTCTATCAAATCTGTATTTCCCCGAATATTGGAACAAATGGCTGGGAGTCCGCAGGCCATTGCCTCCATCAGCGCCACCGGAAGCCCCTCCTGATGGGACATAAATACAAACAAATCTGCGCAGTTGCAGATTTCGGAAATATCGTTGCGATAACCCAAGAAGTAAATATGGTCAGCTACGCCCAGTTCCTCTGCCAATTTCTTCAAATCAGCCTCATAAGCACCTCGACCACAAATCACATATTCGATGTGACTCAACTTGTCCCGCTGTTTTAATACTGACAGTGCTCGGATAACAACTTCATGATTCTTACGAGGAATCAGCTCGCCTACAGAAAGCAATACAAAATCGTCCGAAGAAACACCTATTTCTTTACGTTTCTGTTCTTTATTCACATACCCCACATTGAACTTCTTCAAATCAATGCCAACACCAGGTACATAGCACACCTTGCCAGCTTTGAACGTCTTTGCTCGCTCATAGTCTTCCTTATTGATTGTGACAAGAACATCACCATCGTGAGGCTTCGTATCCGTCAATTCT
>OHAQ01002663.1_pt1 | contig 12847 bp, 10 predicted proteins | sample 1577111 | NCBI WGS metagenome assembly OHAQ01 (sample SAMEA3541549, study PRJEB24748) | human gut metagenome | biome: human gut; feature: human-associated habitat; material: faeces | place: China | collected 2012 | reverse complement strand
AGATTGGCGGCTTTTCTCCAGGCTGCGAATTCTGTCAGGCGGGGATAGCGCACACCACTGGCAGCAAATATCACCGCTTCACTGGCGTTTCTTTTTGCGTCCAGGAGTCCATTTTCACCATGGTCGTGAACTGGAAATGGACGATGTGATCGCCTCTTTAAAACGAATCAATACGCTTCCGCTCTATTCGCATATTGCTAACATTGTGTCGCCGACGCCCTGGACGCTGGATATCCATCTCACGCAACCGGACCGCTGGTTGCCGTTACTGCTGGGGCAAGTTCCGGCAATGATCCTGCCGCGCGAATGGGAAACCCTCAGTAACTTTGCCAGCCATCCCATCGGCACCGGTCCGTATGCGGTGATCCGCAACAGCACCAATCAACTGAAAATTCAGGCATTCGATGACTTCTTCGGTTACCGGGCATTAATCGACGAAGTTAACGTCTGGGTTCTGCCGGAAATTGCCGACGAGCCAGCCGGAGGGCTGATGCTAAAAGGTCCACAGGGCGAGGAAAAAGAGATTGAAAGCCGCCTGGAGGAAGGTTGCTACTATTTACTGTTCGACAGCCGCACCCATCGAGGGGCGAATCAGCAAGTCAGAGACTGGGTAAGCTATGTGCTTTCTCCGACGAATCTGGTCTATTTCGCTGAGGAACAGTACCAGCAACTGTGGTTCCCGGCTTATGGACTGCTCCCCCGTTGGCACCATGCCCGCACCATAAAGAGCGAAAAACCGGCTGGTCTGGAAAGCCTCACCCTGACCTTTTATCAGGATCACAGCGAGCATCGGGTGATTGCCGGGATCATGCAGCAGATTCTGGCAAGTCACCAGGTCACGCTGGAAATCAAAGAGATCAGCTACGATCAGTGGCATGAAGGAGAGATCGAGAGCGATATCTGGCTTAACAGCGCCAACTTTACGCTGCCGCTGGATTTTTCGCTGTTCGCGCACTTGTGCGAGGTGCCGCTGCTCCAACACTGTATTCCGATCGACTGGCAAGCCGACGCCGCCCGCTGGCGCAATGGCGAAATGAACCTGGCGAACTGGTGCCAGCAACTGGTCGCCAGCAAAGCAATGGTGCCACTTATCCACCACTGGCTGATCATTCAGGGGCAACGTAGTATGCGCGGCCTGCGCATGAACACCCTCGGCTGGTTCGATTTTAAATCAGCGTGGTTTGCACCACCGGATCCATGATTGCTGGTTGATAACAAAATCACTACACTAACGCCGTTCTCAACGGGGTGCCACGCAGCCGCGTGCGCTGAGAAAATACCCGTCGAACCTGATCCGGATAACGCCGGCGAAGGGATTTGAGGCTCCTTCTCAAGTCCTTTGCCACTCTTTTGTGAGGTGCAAAGTGTTAAAAAAATGTCTTCCCCTGCTGTTGCTGTGCACAGCGCCTGTTTTCGCTAAACCTGTTCTAACTGTTTATACCTACGATTCCTTTGCCGCTGACTGGGGACCTGGTCCGGTAGTCAAAAAAGCCTTTGAAGCAGACTGTAATTGCGAACTGAAACTGGTGGCGCTGGAAGATGGCGTTTCGCTGCTCAACCGTCTACGGATGGAAGGCAAAAACAGCAAAGCCGATGTGGTGCTGGGGCTGGATAACAATCTGTTAGACGCCGCCAGCAAAACAGGGCTGTTTGCTAAAAGCGGTGTGGCAGCGGAAGCCGTTAACGTTCCTGGCGGCTGGAATAATGACACTTTCGTACCGTATGATTACGGCTATTTCGCCTTCGTCTATGACAAGAACAAACTGAAAAATCCGCCGCAAAGCCTGAAAGAACTGGTTGAGAGCGATCAAAACTGGCGGGTGATTTATGAAGATCCACGTACCAGTACACCGGGGCTGGGTCTGTTGCTATGGATGCAAAAAGTCTATGGCGATAACGCCCCGCAAGCCTGGCAGAAACTGGCGAAGAAAACTGTCACGGTCACCAAAGGCTGGAGCGAAGCCTACGGCCTGTTTTTAAAAGGCGAAAGCGATCTGGTACTGAGTTACACCACCTCTCCGGCTTATCACATTCTCGAAGAGAAGAAAGATAACTACGCCGCCACAAACTTTATCGAAGGTCACTATCTGCAGGTGGAAGTTGCCGCCCGCACCGCTGCCAGCAAGCAGCCAGAGCTGGCGCAAAAATTCCTCCAGTTTATGGTTTCTCCGGCTTTTCAGAATGCGATCCCAACCGGCAACTGGATGTATCCGGTAGCAAACGTCACTCTGCCTGCAGGATTTGAACAATTGACCAAACCAGCCACCACACTAGAGTTCACACCCGCCGAAGTGGCGGCACAACGTCAGGCATGGATTAGCGAATGGCAACGCGCCGTCAGCCGTTAATTCCCGGCTGGTTAATTCCAGGCGTAAGCGCCGCCACGCTGGTGGTAGCGGTTGCACTGGCGGCGTTTCTCGCCCTGTGGTGGAACGCGCCGCAGGGTGACTGGGTGTCAGTCTGGCAGGACAGCTACCTGTGGCATGTGGTGCGCTTCTCCTTCTGGCAGGCGTTTCTCTCGGCGCTGCTCTCTGTCGTACCCGCAATATTCCTCGCCCGCGCCCTCTATCGCAGGCGCTTTCCTGGGCGACAGATGCTGTTGCGTCTGTGCGCAATGACCTTGATCCTCCCGGTGCTGGTTGCCGTTTTCGGCATTCTTAGCGTCTATGGTCGCCAGGGCTGGCTGGCCTCGCTCTGGCAATCACTTGGTCTGGAGTGGACCTTTTCGCCCTACGGCCTGCAAGGCATTTTGCTGGCCCATGTGTTTTTTAATCTGCCGATGGCTAGCCGTTTATTACTCCAGGCACTGGAAAACATTCCCGGCGAACAACGTCAGCTTGCCGCCCAGCTTGGGATGCGCGGCTGTCACTTCTTCCGCTTCGTCGAATGGCCGTGGTTACGGCGACAAATTCCGCCGGTTGCCGCACTAATCTTTATGCTCTGTTTCGCCAGCTTCGCCACCGTGCTATCGCTGGGCGGCGGTCCGCAGGCGACCACTATCGAGCTGGCAATCTATCAGGCGCTGAGTTACGACTACGATCCTGCCCGCGCGGCAATGCTGGCGCTGATCCAGATGGTGTGCTGCCTCGGGCTGGTGCTGTTGAGTCAGCGATTGAGTAAGGCCATTGCGCCTGGTACCACACTGCTGCAAGGCTGGCGCGACCCGGACGATCGTCTGCATAGTCACATTTGCGACACGGCGTTAATTGTGCTGGCGCTGCTGCTGTTGCTGCCACCGTTACTGGCGGTGATCGTCGATGGGGTAAATCGCCAGTTGCCGGAAGTGCTGGCACAACCGGTGCTGTGGCAGGCGCTGTGGACCTCGTTGCGTATTGCGCTGGCGGCAGGCGTATTGTGCGTAGTGCTGACCATGATGCTGCTATGGAGCAGTCGCGAACTTCGGGCGCGGCAGAAAATGCTGGCGGGTCAGGCGCTGGAGATGAGCGGCATGTTGATCCTCGCCATGCCGGGGATTGTGCTGGCTACGGGCTTCTTTTTACTGCTCAACAACACTATCGGCCTGCCACAATCTGCTGACGGCATTGTGATTTTCACCAATGCGTTAATGGCAATCCCTTATGCGCTGAAAGTGCTGGAAAACCCGATGCGCGATATCACCGCCCGCTACAGCATGTTGTGTCAGTCGCTGGGCATTGAAGGCTGGTCACGCTTAAAAGTGGTGGAGCTGCGCGCCCTGAAACGTCCACTGGCGCAGGCGCTGGCCTTTGCTTGTGTGCTGTCGATTGGTGATTTTGGCGTGGTGGCATTGTTCGGTAACGATGATTTCCGTACCCTGCCGTTTTATCTCTACCAGCAAATTGGCTCCTATCGCAGCCAGGACGGCGCGGTCACCGCGTTAATTCTGCTGCTGCTCTGTTTTCTGCTGTTTACCGTGATTGAAAAAATACCGGGGCGAAATGTTAAAACTGACTGATATCACCTGGCTTTACCACCATTTGCCGATGCGTTTTAGCTTAACGGTGGAACGCGGCGAGCAGGTGGCGATCCTCGGGCCAAGCGGCGCAGGTAAAAGTACCCTGCTTAATTTGATCGCCGGTTTTCTGACGCCAGCCAGCGGTTTGCTGACTATCGACGACGTAGATCACACCACGACGCCGCCGTCACGCCGTCCGGTGTCGATGCTGTTTCAGGAGAACAACCTGTTCAGCCACCTGACGGTCGCGCAGAACATCGGGCTGGGGCTAAATCCGGGGTTGAAACTAAATGCGGCGCAGCAGAAGAAAATGCACGCGATTGCCCACCAGATGGGGATTGATAATTTAATGGCGCGGTTACCTGGCGAGCTTTCCGGCGGTCAACGACAGCGCGTGGCGTTAGCGCGTTGTCTGGTACGCGAACAGCCCATTTTATTGCTCGATGAACCGTTTTCCGCGCTCGATCCGGCGCTACGTCAGGAGATGCTGACGCTGGTGAGCACGAGCTGCCAACAGCAAAAAATGACGCTATTGATGGTGTCGCACAGTGTGGAAGATGCGGCGCGGATCGCCACGCGCTCGGTGGTGGTCGCCGACGGGCGTATCGCCTGGCAGGGTAAGACCGATGAGTTGTTGAGCGGTAAGGCGAGTGCTTCGGCGCTGTTGGGAATTAAAGGTTAATATGCACTGTCGGATGCGGCGTGACCGCCTTATCCGACCTACAGGTAGTGCGTTTTGTAGGCCTGATAAGACGCGGCAAGCGTCGCATCAGGCAACCCGCACAAGGCTATCCTCTAAACCCCAACCACTTTACGCAAAATATCGATATACACCGGCATCAACGGGTGGCGAATTAACACCACCAGCGCCACCACGCCGATGGCAGAAATCAACGGCGTCAGCCACAACAAACGACCGCGGGACAAATAATGACTCAAACGGTCAGTCGCTTTACCGCTGCGCCATAACCGCCAGCACAGCCAGCCTCCAACCCACAAAAACACCGCTGTTGCCAGCAGCAACCATTTAAACTCACCGCTCTGCATCCCGGCAGGAATATCGATCGCCGCACCCGCCAGAATCCCCGGCAGGAAGTAAAACGGTGGCCACAGCAAGCAGCCGATAATATTCGGCGTAATAAATTTTGCCACCGGGAGATCCAGCATTCCCGCCACCATTGGCACCAGCGGACGCGTCGGGCCGACAAAACGACCGACCAGAATGGTGAACATGCTGTGCTGATGCAGCGCATGTTCGGTTTTATCGAGTAATGCTTTGTTCTTCTTCAGAAATGACCAGCGATGCAACGGCTTTTTAAAACGCCAGCCCAGCCAGAAGGAGATCCAGTCGCCCAGCAGGCAGCCAATAATCCCCGCCAGCCAGGCGTACCAGAAACTTAACTCACCGCTGCCAATCAGTGCTCCCAGCCCCGCCATCAGCACCGTACCGGGTAGAATCAAACCGACCAGCGCCAGCGACTCCAGAAAGGCCACCAATAACACCGCCATCAATGAATACACGGTAGATTGGGTAATAAAGTGTTCCAGCAATGCTTGCATAATGTGCCTGTCAAATGGACGAAGCAGGGATTCTGCAAACCCTATGCTACTCCGTCAAGCCGTCAATTATCTGATTCGTTACCAATTATGACAACTTGACGGCTACATCATTCACTTTTTCTTCACAACCGGCACAAAAGACACCCTCTGCCTATCATTCGATAGTCTCAAAATATTCCACCTGCAGAGAATCACGGTGCTCAATGATGCAATAACGCTGGAAATTATTTGCATAATCACTTTTATCATGAAAAAACCATATACAATCGTTTTGTAGACTCGGTCCCATTCTTTTCAAAAAATCTATTAGCTTTGCTTTCTGAAGAAAAATGTTATCTATATTTCGCCATGTAACAATCACTCTTGTTTGCATATCATCAACATTATAGTAATAGCTATACTCGGCTACGTTTGATATGTTTGGCAAATTTCGCAAACTCTCTGGCGTATAAAGGAAAAATGGGGAAAGTTCATGCTGTGTATAGTGATGTTCCTTTGACATCAATGAGATATAAGCATAGAAAAATATAAAGAATAAAACTAAAAATGATAATAAAATATAAATATATTTTGACATCTCTACTCACGACCTGTGCGGATAATGAGGGTTTAAGAAAAGAAAAAGCGGTCTTTCAAAGGGAGATTCTGAAAACTTTATAGCTCCCGAACTTGATAATGAACTATACAACTCATGATTTATTCTGTTTTTATCTTTATAATAATTAGTAACAGGTCTATTATTATATTGATTATATAACAATGTTGAAAAAGACTCATCTAATGGCTTTATATAATTTAACCATTCTGGAAGCTTCTTTTTTATTAGTTGATTTTTTTTAAAAGGAGGATGGGTTGTAAATAAGAATGGCGTAAACTCAGTATTTTTAAAATTCCCTGGCGCTCCATATGTATCCCATATTTGTAAGGCTTTTGTGTAAGATAAAGGTTTTGCCAATAAAAGTGGATCGGGGCCTGTTCCAAATACACGATAAAAACCAATCAAGTCTGAGACTAAATCTTCTGCACTAAATCCGCTATCAGTATACCAGTTAAAAATAAATGAGTTTTGCCATGCTTCAAACCTCTTCGCAGTTCCATACATTAACGTTAAGGCAACTCTTGCTTTAAGAGTGGGTGAAAGACATGAACGAACCATAACCTTCGTATAAACACCGGTATGAAATGTAAGATCTACTCCTAATATTTTTTTCCGAATTCCCATTTCCTGATGATAATCAACAGGAAAATACCAATCATGAAATTCATCGTAATATGTTGAAAAATGTTCTTGCTCCAATTTTCTTTTTAATATTCTGGCATCTTGTCCCTGAGCATGCCCCAAATCGATCCAACCTAACTCTTCGGTATAAACTAATCCATACTTTTTCGTTGTTGCAAATATTCCATCAGTAATATCGTTACGTTTGCTCATCACAATCTCCCCTCAAAAAAAACGTATAGCAAATAATATCAATAAGGAAAAATATTATTTTTCAATATTTTTTTGTATACAATTCATTTTATGAATGAATTTACAAAGATAGCTGCGCCTGATGCCGCTACACTTTTGCCAGACCATGTTCTCCTCTGAGGGAGTAACTGGCGTTTTTCATAGAATGCCGTACTTTTTTCAACAACTGCCACATCGAACGGCATTTATGGTGGCGTGAAGTGCCTGCCATAACCGCTCAATGTGGTGTTCCTACGATGAACAAACCGCTTGATATATTCTCCTGATGCAACCGGACAATATGTTCATGATGGGTATCCCGATACATAAGCCTTCGTTTTATTTTTACAAAAAGAAATCGTTGTCGATATTTTATCAAGAAAAAAAATAATTCAGGTAAAACGATTCAACTAAAAATAACTAAAATTAATCCCCCGTGAAATATATAAATAACGTCAGATGAAGAAAGCAAGGGGGTTCCCCCCCTTCTTTCTTATTATTCACAACCTGCCCTAAACTCGCTCGGACTCGCCCCGGTGCATTTTTTAAATACTCGCGAGAAATAGAGTTGATCATCAAAACCGACATTGCGACCGACGGTGGCGATAGGCATCCGGGTGGTGCTCAAAAGCAGCTTCGCCTGACTGATGCGCTGGTCCTCGCGCCAGCTTAATACGCTAATCCCTAACTGCTGGCGGAACAAATGCGACAGACGCGACGGCGACAGGCAGACATGCTGTGCGACGCTGGCGATATCAAAATTACTGTCTGCCAGGTGATCGCTGATGTACTGACAAGCCTCGCGTACCCGATTATCCATCGGTGGATGGAGCGACTCGTTAATCGCTTCCATGCGCCGCAGTAACAATTGCTCAAGCAGATTTATCGCCAGCAATTCCGAATAGCGCCCTTCCCCTTGTCCGGCATTAATGATTTGCCCAAACAGGTCGCTGAAATGCGGCTGGTGCGCTTCATCCGGGCGAAAGAAACCGGTATTGGCAAATATCGACGGCCAGTTAAGCCATTCATGCCAGTAGGCGCGCGGACGAAAGTAAACCCACTGGTGATACCATTCGTGAGCCTCCGGATGACGACCGTAGTGATGAATCTCTCCAGGCGGGAACAGCAAAATATCACCCGGTCGGCAGACAAATTCTCGTCCCTGATTTTTCACCACCCCCTGACCGCGAATGGTGAGATTGAGAATATAACCTTTCATTCCCAGCGGTCGGTCGATAAAAAAATCGAGATAACCGTTGGCCTCAATCGGCGTTAAACCCGCCACCAGATGGGCGTTAAACGAGTATCCCGGCAGCAGGGGATCATTTTGCGCTTCAGCCATACTTTTCATACTCCCGCCATTCAGAGAAGAAACCAATTGTCCATATTGCATCAGACATTGCCGTCACTGCGTCTTTTACTGGCTCTTCTCGCTAACCCAACCGGTAACCCCGCTTATTAAAAGCATTCTGTAACAAAGCGGGACCAAAGCCATGACAAAAACGCGTAACAAAAGTGTCTATAATCACGGCAGAAAAGTCCACATTGATTATTTGCACGGCGTCACACTTTGCTATGCCATAGCATTTTTATCCATAAGATTAGCGGATCCAGCCTGACGCTTTTTTTCGCAACTCTCTACTGTTTCTCCATACCCGTTTTTTTGGATGGAGTGAAACGATGGCGATTGCAATTGGCCTCGATTTTGGCAGTGATTCTGTGCGAGCTTTGGCGGTGGACTGCGCCACCGGTGAAGAGATCGCCACCAGCGTAGAGTGGTATCCCCGTTGGCAGAACGGGCAATTTTGTGATGCCCCGAATAACCAGTTCCGTCATCATCCGCGTGACTACATTGAGTCAATGGAAGCGGCGCTGAAAACTGTGCTTGCAGAGCTTAGCGTCGAACAGCGCGAAGCTGTGGTCGGGATTGGCGTTGACACAACCGGCTCGACGCCCGCACCGATTGACGCCGACGGTAACGTGCTGGCGCTGCGCCCGGAGTTTGCCGAAAACCCGAACGCGATGTTCGTATTGTGGAAAGACCACACCGCGGTTGAAGAAGCGGAAGAGATTACCCGCTTATGTCACACGCCGGGCAACGTTGACTACTCCCGCTATATTGGCGGTATTTATTCCAGCGAATGGTTCTGGGCAAAAATCCTGCATATAACTCGCCAGGACAACGCCGTGGCACAATCTGCCGCATCGTGGATTGAGCTGTGCGACTGGGTGCCAGCTCTGCTTTCCGGTACCACCCGCCCGCAGGATATTCGTCGCGGACGTTGCAGCGCCGGGCATAAATCTCTATGGCACGAAAGCTGGGGTGGCCTGCCGCCAGCCAGTTTCTTTGATGAGCTGGACCCGATCCTCAACCGTCATTTACCTTCCCCGCTGTTCACTGAAACCTGGACTGCCGATATTCCGGTGGGCACCTTATGCCCGGAATGGGCGCAGCGTCTCGGCCTGCCTGAAAGCGTGGTGATTTCCGGCGGCGCGTTTGACTGCCATATGGGCGCAGTTGGCGCAGGCGCACAGCCTAACGCACTGGTAAAAGTTATCGGTACTTCCACCTGCGACATTCTGATTGCCGACAAACAGAGCGTTGGCGAGCGGGCAGTGAAAGGTATTTGCGGTCAGGTTGATGGCAGCGTGGTGCCTGGATTTATCGGTCTGGAAGCAGGCCAATCGGCGTTTGGGGATATCTACGCCTGGTTCGGTCGCGTACTCGGCTGGCCGCTGGAACAGCTTGCCGCCCAGCATCCGGAACTGAAAGAGCAAATCAACGCCAGCCAGAAACAACTGCTTCCGGCGCTGACCGAAGCATGGGCCAAAAATCCGTCTCTGGATCACCTGCCGGTGGTGCTCGACTGGTTTAACGGCCGCCGCACACCGAACGCTAACCAACGCCTGAAAGGGGTGATTACCGATCTGAACCTCGCTACCGACGCTCCGCTGCTGTTCGGCGGTTTGATTGCCGCCACCGCCTTTGGCGCACGCGCAATTATGGAGTGCTTCACCGCTCAGGGGATCGCCGTCAATAACGTGATGGCACTGGGCGGCATCGCGCGCAAAAACCAGGTCATTATGCAGGCCTGCTGCGACGTGCTGAATCGCCCGCTGCAAATTGTTGCTTCTGACCAATGTTGCGCGCTCGGTGCGGCGATTTTCGCTGCCGTCGCCGCAAAAGTGCACGCCGATATCCCCTCAGCCCAGCAAAAAATGGCCAGTGCGGTAGAGAAAACCCTGCAACCGTGCAGCGAACAGGCACAACGCTTTGAACAGCTTTATCGCCGCTATCAGCAATGGGCGATGAGCGCCGAACAACACTATCTTCCAACTTCCGCCCCGGCACAGGCTGCCCAGGCCGTTCCGACTCTATAAGGACACGACAATGACGATTTTTGATAATTATGAAGTGTGGTTTGTAATTGGCAGCCAGCATCTTTACGGCCCGGAGACTCTGCGCCAGGTGACGCAACATGCGGAACACGTTGTTAATGCACTGAATACAGAAGCGAAGTTGCCCTGCAAACTGGTGCTGAAACCGCTGGGCACCACGCCGGATGAAATCACCGCTATTTGCCGCGACGCGAATTACGACGATCGTTGCGCCGGGCTGGTAGTGTGGCTGCACACTTTCTCCCCGGCCAAAATGTGGATCAACGGCCTGACCATGCTCAACAAACCGTTGCTGCAATTCCACACCCAGTTCAACGCGGCGCTGCCGTGGGACAGCATCGACATGGACTTTATGAACCTGAACCAGACCGCGCATGGCGGTCGCGAGTTCGGCTTCATCGGCGCGCGTATGCGTCAACAACATGCCGTCGTTACCGGTCACTGGCAGGATAAACAAGCACATGAGCGTATCGGCTCCTGGATGCGTCAGGCGGTCTCTAAACAGGATACCCGTCATCTGAAAGTCTGCCGTTTTGGCGATAACATGCGTGAAGTAGCGGTCACCGATGGCGATAAAGTTGCCGCACAGATCAAGTTCGGTTTCTCCGTCAATACCTGGGCGGTTGGCGATCTGGTGCAGGTGGTGAACTCCATCAGCGACGGCGATGTTAACGCGCTGGTCGATGAGTACGAAAGCTGCTACACCATGACACCTGCCACACAAATCCACGGCGAAAAACGACAGAACGTGCTGGAAGCGGCGCGTATTGAGCTGGGGATGAAGCGTTTCCTGGAACAAGGTGGCTTCCACGCTTTCACTACTACCTTTGAAGATTTGCACGGCCTGAAACAGCTTCCGGGTCTGGCCGTACAGCGTCTGATGCAGCAGGGCTACGGCTTTGCGGGCGAAGGCGACTGGAAAACTGCCGCCCTGCTTCGCATCATGAAGGTGATGTCAACCGGTCTGCAGGGCGGCACCTCCTTTATGGAGGACTACACCTATCACTTCGAGAAAGGTAATGACCTGGTACTCGGCTCCCATATGCTGGAAGTCTGTCCGTCGATCGCTGTGGAAGAGAAACCGATCCTCGACGTTCAGCATCTCGGTATTGGCGGTAAAGACGATCCTGCCCGCCTGATCTTCAACACTCAAACCGGTCCAGCCATTGTCGCCAGCCTGATTGATCTCGGCGATCGTTACCGTCTGCTGGTTAACTGCATCGACACGGTGAAAACACCGCACTCCCTGCCGAAACTGCCGGTGGCGAATGCGCTGTGGAAAGCGCAACCGGATCTACCAACCGCTTCCGAAGCGTGGATCCTTGCTGGTGGCGCGCACCATACCGTCTTCAGCCATGCGCTGAACCTCAACGATATGCGCCAGTTTGCCGAGATGCACGACATTGAAATCACGGTGATTGATAACGACACCCGCCTGCCAGCGTTTAAAGACGCGCTGCGCTGGAACGAAGTGTATTACGGGTTTCGTCGCTAAGTAGCCGCATCAGGTATGTAACGCCTGATGCGACGCTGACGCGTCTTATCAGGCCTACGCGTTCCGGATTTGTAGGCCGGATAAGCAAAGCGCATCCGGCATTCACCGCCTGATGCGACGCCGACGCGTCTTATCAGGCCTACACGCTGCGATTTTGTAGGCCGGATAAGCAAAGCGCATCCGGCACGAAGGAGTCAACATGTTAGAAGATCTCAAACGCCAGGTCTTAGAAGCCAACCTGGCGCTGCCAAAACACAACCTGGTCACGCTCACCTGGGGCAATGTCAGCGCCGTTGATCGCGGGCGCGGCGTCCTGGTGATCAAACCTTCCGGCGTCGACTACAGCATCATGACCGCTGACGATATGGTCGTGGTCAGCATCGAAACCGGTGAAGTGGTTGAAGGTACGAAAAAGCCCTCCTCCGACACGCCAACTCACCGACTGCTCTATCAGGCATTCCCGTCTATTGGCGGCATTGTGCACACACACTCGCGCCACGCCACCATCTGGGCGCAGGCGGGCCAGTCAATTCCGGCAACCGGTACCACCCACGCCGACTATTTCTACGGTCCCATTCCCTGCACCCGCAAAATGACCGACGCAGAAATCAACGGTGAATATGAGTGGGAAACCGGTAACGTCATCGTAGAAACCTTCGAAAAACAGGGTATCGATGCAGCGCAAATGCCCGGCGTGCTGGTCCATTCTCACGGCCCATTTGCATGGGGAAAAAACGCCGAAGATGCGGTGCATAACGCCATCGTGCTGGAAGAAGTCGCTTATATGGGGATATTCTGCCGTCAGTTAGCGCCGCAGTTACCGGATATGCAGCAAACGCTGCTGGATAAACACTATCTGCGTAAGCATGGCGCGAAGGCATATTACGGGCAGTAATGACTGTATAAAACCACAGCCAATCAAACGAAACCAGGCTATAATCAAGCCTGGTTTTTTATTGGATTTTCAGCGTGGCGCAGGCAGGTTTTATCTTAACCCGACACTGGCGGG
>OHAQ01002652.1_pt1 | contig 12870 bp, 9 predicted proteins | sample 1577111 | NCBI WGS metagenome assembly OHAQ01 (sample SAMEA3541549, study PRJEB24748) | human gut metagenome | biome: human gut; feature: human-associated habitat; material: faeces | place: China | collected 2012 | reverse complement strand
TGTGGCTGAACAAGTCGCGATTGGGAAAGAAGTTCTCTTTCTCGATTAAACCGATCGAAAATGGAGAAGAAGTTTATGGAGCATTTTCAAAAATAAGGAAAATTACAGTTAAGTGGTTTAGTTCAAAAAATAAATGCCATAGAATATGACGATTTTATAGTTTATTCTGTGGTATTTTTTAATATAATCATAAAACGGTGATTATTTTTAATTTTGTTTTTATATAAAACTGTACCTTTAATTAATGTAATCGGCAACACTCTATAAAAATTCAGTTGATTTCAAAGCAGTCCTTGTTTATAATAAGATTAATACAAAAAATGTGTGCAAAAATGGGGGTAAAATGAATACCGAAATAAAAAATGCAATAACCGCAGCGCATACAGCCCCAGCCGTCCAGATGATGCCGGATGGAGGCCATACGGCTGGAAGAGGCCACCACCATGGGGATGTGCCGTTCGTCCAGCCAGGCCAGGATTTCGTCCAGGCCGGGCTTTTTGGGCGGCGGGGCCAGAAAGGCCGTCTCACCCTGCTTGTGCAGGGCCTCGATGATGCGGTCGGGGTCGCAGTCCGGCCCATAGAACCGGCGCAGCACCGCCCGCATGGAGTCGCCTGCGGTGCCGCGGGCGGCTTCGTCCAGCCCCTCCTTATAAGAAAGGCCCAGCCCGGCCAGTGCGGGTTCCCACAGGGTGGCCCAGATGCGCTCGGTGTCGAACATCAGGCCATCCATATCAAAAATGACGCCCTGGATCATAAAACAAAACTCCTTTCCGGGTCAAAAACATGGTTCGTACCCCTATTGTATCATTTTTTTAGCAGTTTGCACATACATCTGCTCATAATTTGGCGCAACTTACCCGGCCCAAAGATGAAAGATTTTGCGATTCCTTGCAAAAGCTGGTCATCCTATTATAATAGAAAACAACATTCGGCGTTTCGGGCGCAGGAACTGTGCAGCGCCCGTGATCAGGAAAGAGGGAAATTTATCATGTTGGATATCAAGATCACCCGTACCACTTCTCCCAAGGAGAAGCCGGACGAGAACAACCTGGGCTTTGGCAAGAAGTTCACCGACCATATGTTCGTGATGGACTACACCGAGGGCGAGGGCTGGCACGATGCCCGCATCGTCCCCTACGGCCCCTTTGAGCTGGACCCGGCTACCGTCGTGTTCCACTATGCTCAGGAGATCTTCGAGGGCATGAAGGCTTACCGGACTGCGGATGACACCGTCCAGCTGTTCCGCCCGGACTGCAACGCAGTGCCTGAAAGAAAAATTAAGCTGGCAGTATTGTATTCGGAAATGAGTTGCCAAGAGGAAAACCGGGAGAATGAGGATTGGAGAATTTGTGTATGGTAAAACACAAACAGAGTATTGTGGTAATGGCAAAAGTACTGGTAATGGCACTTTTGATCGGTGTGTTTGCAGCTATTCCGTCGGCAGAGACATTTGCTGCTGCAAATAAGGCGCTTCGCACAAAGGTTACATTTAACGGAGATAAATCAGAAGAGGCGTGGGAAAATAATAGTTACTATCTTGGGATTGGCTATAAAAAAGCATCAAAAATAAAGAAAAATATGAAACTTTCGGTTAAGGTGTATGTTCCGGCATCAGCCCTAAAAAAGAATTGGGATCGTGTTTATGTAAATACAGGGATTGATCTTGAAAACAGTAAAAATGGTAAATATGCCGGTACTATCTCTTCAAGATATCCGGTGATATTGATCAAAGATGGTAAAAAAATACAAGTGGAATTGTATGATTCAGTAACTGACAGAAATATTAAAGCCGGGAAACTGGCAAGCTGCAAAAAATCAGGAAAATATTATATGATTACAGTTAACAATATGCCGCTGAGGAATGTTGTTTCTAAAGATGAAAAGGAGTCAAAGATCAATACAAAAACCAAATACAACATTATACAAGGGGTTGCTATTACAGGAGTCTGTTCAAAGAGCAGCGGCTATATATATGTGGATGATATAAAATTTTCGGGCGTAACGACACAGAAGATCACATTTAATAAAAAAGATTATAAGTTTTGTGATTGTTCTCATCTTGAGAAGCAGCATACTGTGAAGGTTACAACTATAAAATAAAATTTAAACTGATATAAAATATCAATGAGTGCAAGTGTGTCAACATGCTTGCACTCATTTTTATTATTGCGGGAACAGGACAATTTGAATTTGTATATTTTAATTAAAAATAAATTACAAATATGAAAATAAAATTAAATAAATAAAAATGTCTTTTTTTATGTAAAAAATTTGTTATACTAAATTTACATATGAAGAAATGAAATATCAGTTTTAATCTGGATATTCTATATGTCAGCTTTTTATTAATAAAGATGGCATATCCGTAACAGTCTTTTTTATTTCATTACAGATATCTTTAAGAATATTCCTGACGCATTTAAGTGAAACAATGGCTTTATTCACACACTGTACTTTGACAATTAAATTAAGAAGAGATTCGATCAGAGAAGTTGCTTTTCCATAGCATTACGTTTATAATAAAAACAGGAAATCCAATATAGTATACTTTTCAAGGCAGCCGAAAGGACGGCTTTACCACTTAGATCTGCTCCGAGATTCGGAGAAAGGGGTGGTAGCATGGTTACATACAGTGACTTGTTCACATTTGTTATTATGATATGTACCATCATAACGCTTGTCAGAAGTGTCAGAAATGATACCCATGATAAGACAAAAAAATAACCGTCCAGCTCCTCGCAAGATCTGACGGTTATTTTATGTAACTAAAGATTTATATATGCCGGAGCAGATAGGTATTTGCTTATCACCCGGCTGTCTTGATAGGTATATTATAGAAGTTTCCATTTTATTTGTCAACGTCATAAGGTAAAAGAATCAAAAATAAAAGATAAAGGAGAATCGAAGTTATGAGAGAAAGAAGAAACCGGAAAGGAATGAACACCGCAAAGGTGGCAGGATGGAAAAAAGCAGTCGTGCTCACGCTGGCACTTATCATGTGCATCAGCAGCATCGTAGTACCGCAGCCGGAGGAAGTATCGGCAAAGCAGGCAACATACATTGATTACTTTGGAGAGGATCAGCCAAAGAATCAGATCGTGTTTGCAACATCGGATGATGCCAAATGGCATAAAACGCAGGAACATTGTTGCAATATTTCTACATACAGACATTATCACTGCATAAAAAAGAAAACTGTTTATGCAGGAGAGAAGTTCACGATCATCCCGGTTGCCATGTTTAAAAATGGAGTGGTAGTAGGATCAAAAAACAGTAAAGACGGTATCAAATCCGGTGAACTGAAATACAAATCCTCGAACACCAGCATTGCAACAGTAAATGCAAAGGGTGTTGTGACAGTAAAGAAAAAAGGAAAATGTAAGATCACTGTGACATCCATTTATGATTCCAAAGTAAAAGGAACACTGAGTCTGACGGTAAGCAAAGGAAAGCAGAAAGCAAAGATCACTTTAAAAAAGAGCAAAGAGAGTATCATTGTTGGAAATACAACCACGATCAAGGTAAAATCGTTTAAAGGTCTCAGCAATAAGAACCTTACCTTTTCTTCCAGTGACAAAAAAGTTGCGACGGTATCATCCAAAGGAAAAGTAACCGGCAAGAAAGCAGGAAAGGCAACGATCACTGTAACTTCCCTAATCAACAAGAAAGTAAAAGCTGTGTTTAAGGTAACAGTAAAAACGGCGGATATGATTGACACGGACTATTCCGAAAAAGGAAAAGGTAAGATCGTCCTCGAAGAAGATAACGTGGTTCTGTACCCGGAAAAATCTTTCCATAAGATTTATAATCATTGTGGTGATGCACACAGCCTTGAATTTTATACCGAAGATCACGAGAGCATGGATCAGTTTATTGGAGAACAGCTTTTAGTACAGAAAGAAAAATACGGACAGGCACAGATCAAGATAAAACGGATCACCGGTGTAAAGAACAGTGCTGTTTCCTATAAGTCCAGCAACACAAGTGTTGCAGCCGTTTCTTCTACCGGTTTTGTTACACCGAAAAAGGTAGGAACCGCAACGATCACAGTTACATCCAAAGCCAATAAGAAAGTTAAAGCTGCTTACAAGGTAACTGTCAAGAAAAATGACATGGTACTGGCAGTTGGATTTGATAGGTACGATAATATCAAGTACTATGTAAAGAAACATGAGGATGGAACGATTGAAAACAGCACTTTGCCTGTTTCAACAGAATTTTTCTCAGCAGATAAAAAAGTTGCAGCATCAAGTGATTCAGCAGATGCTATTACAAGCAATAATAAGATTATCATGACCAGTAGTAATAAAAATGTATTAAGAGTAACGGAAGATGATCGTCTTGAGGTTATTGGGAAAGGATCAGCTGTTATTACTTTAAAAACAGCGGATGGACGTTGGAGTTATTCCTGGAAAGTGACTGTCAGCGATAAACCGACTTCTTTTAGTAAGTATGTTACAGGTTGTAGAACAGGAAGAGGCATAGATGAAGCTAGGGAAAAGGATGGCTGGGTAACCAAACTTTAAAACAGCAAGGAAAATTGAATAAGTATGAAAACTATCAAAATTAATTTTGATAGTCGAAAAAATGAACTGCTTGGAATCTCTGATTACCTTGCAGTTCATTTTTTATTTACCACGGTATTTTCAAAATGAAAATATAAATACACAGGACGAAAAGTCGAAAGGAGATCTATGAAAGAAAAAATATTGAAACTAAGCAGATTTTTACTGCTCTGTGCAGTAATGTTTCTGGTCACCATGATTCCACAGAGTGTGAAAGCGATCACGGTAGAAGAAGCAGGAGAAGCCTATATGACGGATTCACAGGCGGGGGCAGGACAACCGCTGTATGGACGGTTGAATATCAACTATACCGGAAATACGAACTATGATACATGGGCTTATGATATCGTTACGAATTATAATACCTATGATAGTAAAAAAGACCAGTATAAAGCTGCGGAAAATGTTTTGAAAAATGCAGATAATTCAGTGATCGGAACGAAGATCAAAAACAACCGGTCTGCAAAGCTGACAAAGTCAGAAGGTGCGGATGGGACGATCCGTGCAGCATATCTGGTATGGCAGGCAAGGACAAGTATAGACAGGTCAACAAAGGATGCGGAAGCACTTGCAAAATCAGAAATCGCTTTTGTGATGCCGGATGGAACTGCAAAACTGATAAAGGCGCAGTATGCAACTTATGATAACAGGTCAATTGATTATAAAGACCAGAAGAAAGAAAATGGAGTAAGACAACAGTACACCTTCGTAAACATGTATGCGGATGTGACGGATATCATTAATAAAAGCAGCAAGATCTATGGAACGTATTCCGTATTCAACATTCCGTATTATAAGCATATCGGCGGTGGTGAGGGCGCCGGTGGATGGCAGTTGATCATTGTGGAAAACTGTGATATGTCAGTTCCGATGAGGGCAGTGCGTCTTAGAATGTCCGCAGATTTTAATATTGATGATGTTTCAAAGCATGATGGAGAATGGGTAGAGAAAGACATTAAAACCGGAATGGTTACAAGTGTGAGATCAAAGGCATACAAGGCAAATGATAAAGTGCCTTTGACCGGACAATATCTGATGATTTTTGTGGAGAGCACTAATAGTAATTCCAAATTTACCAAAATGAACCTGTATGCACAGAAAGCGTCTGAAAAGTTTGATAAAAACAAAAAGATTTTCGGACTGTCAAAAGATGTAAGTCCGTATTTATCAATCAATGGAAATGCACTGTACAGTAAAGCGACGACAACAAGAGGAGAGCTGGTCGATTTTACAATTAAAAAGGAAAGTACACAGCCTGCCTATGCAAATCAGTATTATACTTTGCAGACCAATACCGGAGATTTTAACAAATGGGTTACCATGTTTGTGACAGGTATTGCGATAGATATCTCGGATAACTTTGCAGAGGGAAATCAGGTCACAACGGTAAAGAGCCCTACCACAGTTAACGTTTCACAGAAGATCACCAATAAAACCCTGCAGACAAAAACAGGTTATTACAATGGAAAACTGGTAGTCACATTAGATAAAGCACTGACTCCGACCAATACCAAACCAAAACTCACTGTTTACAATAAGGAAGCGGATAAAACAACCACGATCACCGGTACATGGAATGCGAAAAATCATACGGTAACCTTTGCGGTTGATACACAGGGAAATTATGGAACAGATTATAAAGAAAGTAAATTTAAAAACCCAAGCAGAGGCAGTTATATCAGTTACAGCATCGACTGTACATATGAGAAAAATTCCGGAGTGGAAGAGTTTAAGAATGGATCTAGGCTGTCCGGTGATTTGAGATCACAAAATGTTGCAACTGGTACTACCATTGATGACATATTAACGAAAGAATCAGTCGGAGTTCCGATCTATGTACTTACTGTCAAGATCGACAAAACCACGGTCAATAAAGCTGTAACACAGGTATTTAATAATGGGACGGCGATCACTGGTGCCGGTGGCACAGTAAACAGTAGCAGCACGGTATCTGGTGATTATTACATGGCATCGTATGAATTGCCGTGTAATGCAAACATTGTTTCCACACCGACCTTTAATACCGGCTACGTGTTCAGCATGTGGACGGATCTCAATGAAAAGACTGGTGTTTCGACAAACTGTAAGGTTACATCTGATTATGTGAATGATAAAACCTATGCCTATGAGAGAAGCATGCCTGCTTATAACATGACCTTAACTCTTACCGGAGTGTTAGATGAAGCTGTTTATACCGTTCGTCACTGGAAACAGAAAACAACGGGCATTGCTTCCACACATGATGATAAAAATTACGAGCTTGCCGAGACAGAGACAAAGAAAGCACAGATCGGAAGCAAAGTAACGCCTGCAGTAAAGACATATACCGGATTTGACAGTCCGAAAACACAGACGAAAGCAGTCACTGCGGATGGAAAGATGGTCATTGATTATTATTATGAAAGACACCTTTATAATGTGACCTTAAATGCTGGGATCGGTATAGAAAAAACGATCGGAGCAGGACCGTACCGTTACGGCCAGAGCGTAACGATCGACGCCAATGTAAAAGAAGGCTATCACTGGCTGAACTGGACTGGTAATTATACCGGAGGTTCCGGTGGAGATCAGACCGTGGATACAAAGAAATTTACATTCACAATGCCGGCAGGAAACGTTACAATGACAGCCAGTGCAGAAGCAAATAAATATACGATCCATTTTGATCCGAACGGCGGAGCCGGACATATCGATGATATTGAGGCAACGTATGATGAAGATGTAACGCTGCCGGATGTATGGAATGCAGACGGAACAGCAGCCTATGTGAAATATACACTCGATGGTCAGAATGTGACAGATGGTGTCATTTCCGGGGCAATTCCAAAAGCAATGATGGCAGGATATGAAGAAGAAGAGGAAGACACTGAGATCGAAGACACTGAAATTGAAGATGCCGAAAGTGACGACGTAGAAAACAATGACACTGAAATCGAAGATGCCGAAAGTGAAGACACTGAAATTGAAGATGCTGAAACCCAAGATGATAAAAATTCAGTTATCGATGACGAAGATACCGGAAACGATGGTAATGATGCGGATATAGCAGATGTATCGAAATCCGCGGACGATATGGATGAATCAGGCATGGAAGATAATTCTGATGAAGCTGCAGAAACAGAAGCAGATTCTGATGATACAGACGCTGCAGATGAAACAGATCTTAACGGAGATGCTATGCTGGAAAAAAGGACAGAAGATGATGCAGTCGATATCGATGCTTTAAAAGACGCAAAAGAAGCAGACGGACTGGATGAAGTGGAGGAAGATAAGAAAGCCGAAGCACCAAAGAAAAAGGTATATGCATCAATTTTTATGGGCTGGGCTTTGGAAGATGGCAAAGATACTTTTATCCCGAAGTGGAAAGCCGGAGATATCGTTCAGAACCTTGTAGCAGAAGATGGTGGAGAGATCACACTTTATGCTGTATGGGATGATTGTCCGTGGATTCAGGCGCAGGATCTGTATTACACTTTAGAGCAGGCACAGAGCGGATTTATCACGGAAGAAGAGATTTTAAGCCATGCAACAGCGACCGACCGTGAGGATGGAAGCCCGATTTTGCCGGGAACAAACCCGGCTCCAAGTGATCCGGAGGTTTTCACATCCTTTACGATCCCGGACTATCAGGCAGGTGAGTTTACAAACCTGCAGCATGATTTTGCCACATCGGAAAATCTGACTGTAGTTGACCATACAGGAAATACTTATGTGAAACAGATCATGGTGTATGTAACTGATACAACACCGAAGAAGATCACACAGATGGATCTGACCGGAGTTACCCGTTTTATCAACAGCAAATATTATCATAAGCCGTATGAAGAGGGAGGACTTGAAGATAATTCTATCTGGAAAGTCGATCCGGAATACCGTGCGGCACTGGAATCAGCATTAAATAATATGGATCATGATACCCCGGTTGAAACCTATGTATTATCAAAAGAAACCATCAAAGAGATAAAAAAATATGTGGAAGACCATGGAATCGGAAACAGCAGAGAACCGGATGCATTGAATAACTTCTACGAGCTGTTCCTTGCACCGAATAAACAATAGATAAAAAAACATCAATATTTTTCTTTACAATTTCTTTTGCAGAGCGTAAATTAAAGAGTGTTGGAATTATTTTCTGGCAGTAAAAATCTGGAGGTTTACAATGGCAAAAAAATTATTAAAACGAAGTGAAGTAAAAGAAGAATACACATGGAATTTAAAAGATATGTATGCATCCGATGAGGATTGGAAAAAAGATTTAACGGAGATTGATAAGATCCTGGATGAGATCGGGAAAATGGAAGGCAAGGTAGCTGCATCTGCAAAAAATCTGCTGTTTGTATTGGAAAATGCAGCAAAAGCAGGAGAAAAACTGGATTATGATTTTGAATATGCAGAGAGACTGTTTGATGAGGATCAGAAAAATACTGCACATCAGGCAATGTCTCAGAAAATGTATTCCATGATGACAAAAGTGTCGAGCCGCACAGCATTTATTGTCCCGGAGATTCTTACAATGGATGAAAATGTATTAGAAGGATATTATAAAGAACTGCCGGAACTGGAACTTTACCGGAAGCAGATTGAAGAGATTGAGCGTACCAAAGCACATACGCTTTCTGCGGAGATGGAAAAGCTGGTGGCGATGACAGGGGATATGGCAGAGACATCCGGACAGGTATATTCTATTATCAACAATGCTGATTTTGTATTCCCGGAGATCAAAGATGAAGAGGGTGATACAGTAAGACTGTCCCACGGTAATTTTGTGCCGTTTGAAGAGTCTGCAGACCGCCGCGTGCGCAAAGACGCATTTGAAGGTTTTTACGGTGTATATAAACAGTATGCTAATACACTTGCTGCATTATATAATGGACAGGTAAAACAGCAGATTTTTTATGCAAATGCAAGACATTATGCTTCAACATTGGAAGCAGCAGTGGATGCAAACAATGTTTCTCCGTCTGTGTATTATAATCTGATCGATACGATCAATAAAAATATGGACAAAATGCACCGTTATGTACGTCTTCGTAAAAAATGTCTCGGTGTAGATGAACTTCATATGTATGATGTGTATACACCAATGATTGCAGATGCAGCAAAGAAGATTTCTTTTGAAGAGGCAAAAGAGACGGTTTTAAAGGCATTAGCACCACTTGGCGAAGAATATGTTGCAAAGGTAAAAGAAGGATTTGAAAGCCGCTGGATCGATGTTTATGAGAATGAGGGAAAGAGAAGCGGGGCTTATTCTGCAGGCGCATATGGCGGACATCCATATGTATTGTTAAATCACAATGATACGCTTGATAACATGTTTACACTTGCACATGAGATGGGACATGCAATGCACTCTTACTATTCAAACGAAGCGCAGCCATATATTTATTCCCAGTATAAGATTTTCGTTGCGGAAGTGGCATCTACATGTAACGAAGTACTTTTAATGGAATATCTTCTGAAAAATACGACAGATAAAAAAGAGCGCGCTTATCTGCTCAACCATTATCTTGACAGCTTCAAAGGAACTGTTTACCGTCAGACAATGTTTGCAGAGTATGAAATGTTAAGTAATAAGATGGCAGAAGAGGGAGAAAGCCTGACTGCTGAGACATTAAATAAACTGTATTATGACCTGAATTGCAAATATTTTGGACCGGATATGGTATCAGATCCTGAGATTGCCTATGAGTGGGCAAGAATCCCTCATTTTTATTATAATTTTTATGTATATCAGTATGCAACGGGATTTTCTTCCGCGGTTGCACTGGCACATGGAATCTTAAAAGAGGGAGCACCTGCAGTAGAGCGTTATAAGAAATTTTTGTCAGGCGGATGTTCTGCCTCTCCGGTAGAACTCCTTAAAATTGCAGGCGTTAATCTTGAAACACCTAAGCCGATCCAGGAAGCACTTGATGTGTTTGGAGAAGTGCTTGATGAGATCGAAGCATTGCTTGCTGAATAATGAATAACCGGTGGAAAATTGTGGAATACTATATCTATACAAGAACAAAAACAGGAGGATTTTGTTTTGAAGCAGATAGAAGTATTGATCGATGCACCGGAAAAAGCAAAGAAACTATGTCATATTCTAAGCAGTCATAAGGGAACATTTGATCTTGCAAAAGGCAGATATATTGTGGATGGAAAATCTATTATCGGCGTCTGCACAATGGATCTGTCAAAGCCACTGACTCTGACGATACATGAAGAAGATGATATGGTTATGGAAGAAATTCAGGAATTTGTTGTAAAAGGCAGATAACAAAAAAGACAGTAACAATCCAAAAGGTTGTTATTGTCTTTTTTGATTTGTCTGCCTATAGATAACTTCGTATTTCTTTGGCGAGATTTTCTTCCAGATGGATCAGTTCCTTGCAGAATCCTTGAGCCTGTTCGTCTGCAGCTGCGTACTGGTTGTAATAACGGCAGAGTGATTTGACACCCATGTTACATCCTTCGGTTAACAGATCGGCACACACAGCATCGCTTTCCTCGACAGCTAATTTGGCATTTGTTTTCAGCCAGGACATTCCTTTTGCAAATACGTTCGGTTCTTTGGCGGAATCATCGCATTTTTCTAATTGTGTATGGATTTCATTACCAAGACGTTCATGTTTCTGCCTGGATGCTGTGACAACATTTTTGAAATCTGTGTCTGAGATTTTATCACAGATTTCATCCATGGAATAAACTGCCATTTTTGTGCCGGCATCACATTCACGCAGTAACTTTATGGTATCTCCGTTTAACATATATAATACCTCTTTTTCATATTTTTTTGCAGTAACCGAATGTGGGTCATACATTCTACTGCTTAATATGCTGCAAAACAGTCTGGATTATGTATGGATTCAGAATGATTGATTGTTTTCTATAAAAACTTTACATAATTTCAAACATGTGTCTTGTCATATGTAATGATAAGTGATATACTACGAAAAGTTTCAGTAAAAATCTGGGATTGATGGGCAAAATAAGATTTTTGAAAGAGAGTTAAGAGGGTATATGATTAGTTTAGAAGAATTAGAAGAGTGGAAAAAGAAAAAAGATGCCGTGATCTTAGCGCATTATTATGTAAGACCGGAGGTACAGGCGCTTGCTGATTATATCGGAGATTCTTATTTCCTGAGTAAAAAGGCAACAGAACTTGATAATAAAACAATTGTACTCTGCGGAGTGACATTTATGGGCGAGAGCGCAAAACTATTAAATCCGGATAAAACGGTATTGATGCCGGATCTTGCTGCAGATTGTCCGATGGCACATATGGTGACAAAAGAAACTGTCGAAGCGGCGAGAAACCAGTATGAGGATCTGGCAGTTGTGTGTTATATCAATTCAACACAGGAGATTAAATCATGGTCTGATGTATGTGTGACCTCCGCAAATGCGGTAAAGATCGTAAAAAATCTGCCGAACAAACATATTTTATTCATTCCGGACCGGAATCTGGCTCATTTTGTTGCAGCAACAGTACCGGAAAAAGAATTTATTTACAACGAGGGATTCTGCATTGTGCATGAATTTATGCAGGCAGAGGAATTGCTTGACTTAAAGGCAGAGCACCCGGATGCAAAAGTTCTGGTTCATCCGGAATGTAACCGTAAAATTATTGAGATTGCAGATTTTATCGGTTCCACAAGCGGAATTATCAATTTCGCCGGTGAGAGCAGTGACAAAGAATTTATCATTGGTACGGAGTGTGGAGTTCTTACAAAATTAAAAGAGCGCAGACCGGATGCAGAATTTTATTTCCCGGAGACGATACCGACCTGTGTGAATATGAAAAAAATCACGCCTGAAAAAGTGCTTCATGTTTTAAAAACGGGAGAGAATGAAATCCATGCGAAACCGGAAACGGAAAAAGCAGCAAAAAATGCACTGGCGAGAATGTTAGAACTTGCAGGAAAATAAAAGTAATGTGTGCTGTAAAATATAAATTATATCAGGTGGCAGCACAGAAATGAGGTCAGATATGAGAAATCTGTATTACGACGTGGTAATTGCAGGATGTGGTGTGGCAGGACTTTATGCAGCTTTAAATCTGCCAGAAGAAATGAGTGTTCTTATGCTTTCAAAAGAAGACTTAGAAAGCTGTGATTCCATGCTGGCACAGGGAGGAATCTGTGTATTACGGGATGAAGAGGATTACGATTCGTATTTTGAAGATACCATGCGGGCAGGGCATTATGAAAACCGGAAAGAGAGCGTTGATATCATGATACGTTCCAGCAGGGATGTGATCAATGATCTGCTGAATTTTGGTGTACGGTTTGCAAAGAATCCGGATGGACAGTTCGAACAT
>OHAQ01002641.1_pt1 | contig 12894 bp, 11 predicted proteins | sample 1577111 | NCBI WGS metagenome assembly OHAQ01 (sample SAMEA3541549, study PRJEB24748) | human gut metagenome | biome: human gut; feature: human-associated habitat; material: faeces | place: China | collected 2012 | reverse complement strand
AGATCATGCGTTCCAGCTGTTCCGCATAGCGTGCTTGGCGTTTCAGCTGTTTGGACAGGAAATCCGATCCCGCCAGCCCATGCTTCTTCATCACCTTCAGCACATCCGTCAGCATCGGATGAATCACGAAGCTGTTGTAATAGTCCGCATGATAGCTGGGCCCGTCTCCATACACCCCGTCCCCCTTATACCAGTCGTCGCGGAAGCGGAATACGCCAAACGTCAGCCGGTCCAGGTCACATTCGCCGGTAAACTCCAGCAGGGCCGCTTCCACCATCGAGGCAAACAGCAGCCAGTTGTTCTCAAAAGCCTTGATGCCGCGCGAGCGTTTCAGCTCCGTGATCATGCGTTCGCGTGTCTTCTCGTCCAGGCCTCCCCATAGCTGTTTCGGTGCGCGCAGCAGTCCCTGAGCCAGAAATGCCGCGTCCACTAGTGGCTGCGAAGGCGTGCCGAAGTCCAGGTAGTCAGGCGAATCCGGATTCACCGCGTTGGCCAGTCCCTTTCGTGTCATTTCTATGTATTTGCCGCGCAGCTTTCCTTCCTCCGTCTCGTCCGCTCCCAGCTCCAGCCAGGGCGCGATGCCACACAGCGTGCGTCCCACCGCTTCCAGGTGCGAAAATCGGTGTACCCTCTTCGTGTCCAGCGACTCCTGCGGCATGTTTTCCCGCAGCGTATTGTTCGCCAGGTTGCTCAGTACCGGATCCGCTATTTTCACCAGTGTGTTCACCCACACCTGTCTGTCTTCCATTCCCGTTGGTTGTTTCTTGTCTCGTGCCGATGCCGTCACCACCGTCACTGCCAGTGCCGCACATACGGCAATCATTTTTTTCAGATTCATGCCAATTACGATTTAAAGTAAATACATAAGGAAAACCGTTTTTAAGTTGGCTGCGAGGTTTTTCTGATAGAGCTTGTTTTACACAGCATCTTCGTCACGGTTGAAATTATCGAAGAAATCCATTTGTTTTTTCGTTAGGAATTCAGTCTTTTGGTACATGAATTTGCATCCATAGTCATATAATGATATAGTAGTTCCATAATCATTCGTATTCTCGAATCCCAGAAAAGCTTTGTAGTAGTTGACTAGATTTTCGTCAGGAGTCGTATCCGCGGCAAAAAGGTATATATATTCACATCCGATGTGTTTTATCACTTCTTGTATTTTGGGTACAATAAAACTCCAAAATATTACGACTCCCATTTTTTGATCAGTCTTGAGGCTACTCCAATCATTTCGATGATTTTCGTTGGCACAGAAGTGTACGATTTCTACTCCTGCAAATGTTTTACCTACTCTTTTCAAGTCATCTTCAGACTGATGTTCCAGTTCTTTTATGATTTGGTTTTTCTTCGTGTAGGATATTTGTGCTAGTTCGTTTTTTATCAATCCTTTGCCTGTCCTGATCCGTTCAATGATTGAGTCGAACAGAATTTTGTCACTGTCGCTTAGCTCTGGATCATCTTTTAGTTCGATCACTGAATTGTAAAGTTCGCGAGCTTTTTGCAGCGAGTCCATTCCTCTGATACTTTCATAAAGCGAACCGCATTTTAGTGAAAAGTAGAAGAGTATATTCCCGTTTGGATGCTTGATTACATAATATGCAATATTCCCTTTCTCATCTTCTTCGAATGCTTCGTTTTGAAGTGTGCGTACCAGATTTTCATTACGATTGGAAAAATCTACTACGCAACGTAAATTATCCTCGTTAGTGGACAAGCGTTCACACGTGAGCGAGAAGATGGCTTCTTTTTGTTGCTCGGTTATTTTCATATCCGTTATACAGTTGGACAATTGAGCTTTTTGTAGAGGAACCTACGGATTTTTACTCTTTCCGCATCCTTTCTGATATCATCAGTGTCAATCAGTTTGTCGCAGTTCTCGTCTTCGTGGATACCTTTTCGCGCCTGTCCCCAGCTGTATTCTCCATGCGTGATGCTGCTCAGACTCCATGAATCCTTTTGTGCATAAGTAGAGAATACCATGTCAAAGACGCTTTTGTATTTTTCAATGTATGTTTGGGGTAATTTCTCTGTAAGGCAACCATCTTTATACATACGTCTTATCTCTACCATTACAGGTCCATATTTCCACGCCTCAAACTGTTCCTTGAACATCGGTTCATCCGTTTGTATAATCGCTTCCCGCTGGACAAAATACAGAAGTTTGTGCAACTTCATCTCATCCATGCGTTTGCCGTAGTCCTGTTGGTATCGCTGATAAATATACGATGCTATTGTTGTCACTTTCTCCATAATTTTCTCCGACTGGTTATTCTGAGAACAAATATACGAAGAATGGGAGAAATATAAAAGTGAAATCTTGCTTTTCTGCGTTTTACCCTTCATGACCTTTTCGGCTTCTCCCGAAAATAGAAACTCCCAACAAACCTTTTACAGTCTGCCGGGAGTTCCCTGTTTTCATAACTTGATATTGATTATTTATTTTCCGTACATCATTTCGTAGTATTTCTGGTAATTCCCGCTGGTCACGTTGATTTATCCATATCTCCTTGTTGAGATGCAGGTTTCAAAATTTAATCTCTTCTAAAAATATCTCTTGTATAAACCTTTTCTTGAACATCATCCAAACAGCTGTCATATCTATTAGCAATAATAGCATTTGCCTGTCGTTTGAATTTATCCAAATCATTAACGACTCTAGATCCAAAGAAAGTGCTCCCATTTTCTAAAGTAGGCTCGTAAATAATTACTTCTGCCCCTTTCGCCTTCACACGTTTCATCACACCTTGGATAGAACTCTGACGGAAATTATCGCTATTAGATTTCATGGTCAAACGAAATACACCAACCACGCATTGTTTTTCCTGAGAGGGATTAAAATCTCCTCGATTATAGTAATCGTAGTAGCCAGCTTTCTTTAACACTTGATCTGCAATGAAGTCCTTACGGGTACGATTCGATTCAACAATGGCATGAATCAAGTTTTCGGGAACATCCGCATAATTGGCCAACAACTGTTTCGTGTCTTTCGGCAAACAATAACCACCATAACCAAAAGACGGATTGTTATAATGTGTACCGATACGAGGATCCAGACAGATACCATCAATAATAGCCTGTGTATCCAATCCCTTCACCTCTGCATACGTATCCAGTTCATTGAAATAAGATACACGCAGGGCAAGGTAGGTATTGGCAAAGAGTTTCACAGCCTCTGCCTCTTTTAGTCCCATAAACAAGGTATCTACATTCTCTTTAATGGCACCTTCTTGCAACAAGGCAGCAAATTCTTTTGCTTTCTCCTCCAGATGCTCTCCTGCAATGGCTTTGATAGCCGCATTCTCTTCATCTCTACCCTCTATCTGCTTCGGATAACCTACAATGATACGACTGGGATAAAGATTGTCATATAAAGCCTTGCTTTCACGCAGGAACTCCGGCGAAAAAAGCAAATTAAAATTCTTCCCTTGTAAGGCTGGCGTATTTTTGAATTTCTCCGCATACTTTACATACAGACTACGACAATACCCCACAGGAATGGTACTCTTTATCACCATTACTGCATCAGGATTTACCTCCAGCACGAGATCAATTACCTCTTCCACATGACTGGTATCGAAGTAATTTTTCACCGGATCATAATTGGTCGGAGCAGCAATTACAACAAAATCCGCATCCTTATAAGCGGAACGTCCATCCAAAGTAGCTGTCAAATCAAGCGGTTTCTCAGCCAAATACTTTTCTATATATTCATCCTGTATGGGGCTGATACGATTATTAATTTTCTCCACCTTCTCAGGAATAACATCCACAGCTGTTACATGGTGATGTTGAGCTAGTAATGTGGCAATAGAAAGTCCTACGTAGCCGGTACCAGCTACAGCAATACTTACATTATTAAACATTATTATAATAGATTTTAGGTGCTATATTAGAGATTATTCATTTTCATCCTAAACCTCTTCATTATATAAGTAGGCATAAAGACAAAAGAAAAAAATAAATAAGCTTTCCAGACAGGAAATTTCAAAATAGTTCGATAAACATTGATGTTATGCTTCACCAAATCCATTTTTTTATTCGAAATAGACCCTTTTCTAATCCGATAGTAAGCCAACGGTTCCTTTATTCCGTATGCCACTTTACATTTTGCTAAAATTTCAAGCCACAATCCCCAATCCTGTCTTTTTCTAATGGACGACATATACATCTTACCAACTTTCTCTGTATCATACATCGCCGTCAAACAGCCTATTTCATTATCCCGTTTTAGTTGATGATAATTTAGTTTGCTTCGACAAACTGCTATTCCTTTTTCATACCCTTCTTCATTTATTAGCATATAGGAACTGTATGTTAATGCACACCCCCTTTTTTCCATAAAAGCCAGTTGCTTTTCCAGCTTTTGAGGCATCCACACATCGTCACTGTCACAGAAAGCGATATACCGTCCTCTTGCCGCTTCAATCGATTTATTCCGGCAAATCCCGGCACCGCTATTCTTTTCCAGTTTCTGCAACTTGATACGAGGATCCTTTCGGGTATACTTCTCAATAATCTCAACCGAATTGTCCATAGAACAATCATCAGTAATCAGAAGTTCCCAATGTAGATAGGTTTGGCTTAAAATAGCATCTATCGTATCACCAATAAAATCTGCGGAATTATAAGAAGGAGTGATAATGGATACTAAACCATAATCTTTCATTCTATGAATCAAATTTATGTTACTCTTTATAGTTTAGGTCTATTAAATCACCAGCCTTCCTTAAAAAATCATCAGTATAAAAATTCATTAATCCACCAAGCGACGTAAAAGTCATTTCTCCAAAATAAATTTTTCCACCAAGATTATAAAGATCCACACGAACACATGGGAAAGGATGAGCTAGAGCCTCTGCCATATTAATCATCTCTGGCAAATTAATAGGTTGAGGTATAATTTCCCCTTTTCTATAATGGTTTGTGAAAATAGAATATTCAGGATGAACATTCCAGTTCCTATCATATAGTAGGACATCAGTTCCATGTGCATCTCGATTACAACATGCCCATACATAATGTACTCGACCGTTAAAACACCAAAATTTATAATCTATAATTGATGTTGAATAATTTGCCGATATATTATCATTATTCAACAACTGTTCCGCTATAATACATGGTTTTATTCGTAAATAGTGTATTCCAGCTTCTATCGCACCGTAAGGCGTTGCAACAGCCTTGTTGAAATAGTTAATAATTTTCTCTTTATTTATTTGGTTATTGTCTCTGATAATTTTAATTTCCCCCGACCCGTGATTGGTCTTTAATACAAAACCATGCGGGAGTTTTTCGAAATCTATTAAAGAAGCGTTCTCCCAAACCCCATATAGTTCAACTAAGTTTTCTCCAAAACCGCATTTTTTCACATACTCTCTTACACGGTATTTGTCTGCCAATGCTGTCCACAAGGTTGTATCCGTCATCAGTGACAAATATAGGATCTTTTCGTTCAAGTTCTTGGGATTCTTCCAATCGATCCACTTGTGAAAACGAAGAAAATAACGAAAAGTTATCCATTGTTTTGGATAGTTCTTTCCAATATACCCACAAATTTCCCGCAAATAAACTTTTAGGATCATAACATAAATTTTACACAAGTTAAACTAAATATATGTATTTGTAAGCGTCCAATTTTGACGTACCCCATAGGGAAAGCCCCTTTGGGAGGCTTTCCTCTTAAAGTTTTCAAAAACCGGACTTGATTTTTAAAGTTTGTTAGTATTGATTCCGATGGTCATCGGCAGCAGATTCTCATAATCCCTGCGCCCTTTGACAACCTCACGGAAAAGATTCTTCAAATAAGCCAGGGCGGAGATACCGTTGGCCCGGCAAGTAGATATCAACGTATGATAGGCGGCTGACACATTCGCCATGCGGTTGCTGCCAAAGAACAACGAGTTCTTCCGCTCACCCGCCAAGGGACGGATGAAACGCTCCGCAATGGTATTGTCGATACTGTAGCGGCCGTCTTTCAAGTAGGCGAACAGCTGATTCCAGAAGTTCTTCAGGTAATTGACCGCCTTTTCCATCAGGTCTCCACGGGGAGGATGCCCCTCCGAAGTCAGCACATTCAGGAAACTGCGCATGCGGCCGATGACATCTTTTGTCCGTAGGGAGTTCCGCTGTCGGGCTATCTCTTCAGCTGTCAGACCGGACTGGCGATAACTGTCTTCCTGACCATACAACCAGCCGATGTATTCCAGCATCTGTTTCGCATTCAGGTCACCGCCCTGCTCGTAGGCATACACGAACTTGGCGCGCGCATGGGCCAGGCAGCAGAGGTGTTCCGTGTCGTACAGTCTGTCTTCCAGATATATGTACACATTGTAGCCGTCCGACTGCAGCGCCTTGATCTGCCGGTCGTCCAAAATGTTCTTCAGGGCATCACGGCTGCGGGAACCTTCCTCATAACAGTAGATGACAATCTTCTCTTCACGGTTGACCAGACACCAGATATATCTTTTGCGATAGCGGTCCTGCACCTTCACCTTGCACCAGGTCTCGTCGCAGTTCACGATGGCATCTTTCTCCATGGCCATATTCTTGAGCATTTCAACCAGTTTCTTGGTAAACCCTGCACCTTTCTCAAGCCAGTTGGTCAAGGTCATGCGGCTCAGGAACATGCCATGGTCATTCAGACGGTACATCTCACGGTAATAAGGTACATTCAGCACAAAATGGTTGAAAGCCAGATGGGCCAGGAAATCAGCAGACGCATGGGTTCCGGGAACTACATCAATCTTATCGGGACCACCGGCTTTCGGAAAATAGCCCTCCAATATCTTACCGTCAGACTGCTTGTAACGGATTACCTGATATTGGTGTTCCAATATATAGCTTACCTGTTCATAGGAATACTTATAGAAGGTCTTGATGACTAGGGCATCTTTCGGAAGACGGCTCAAATCAGAATCATGGCACACGGACTTATCTGCCTTCATACGTTTGTAAGACATTCCCTTACGGTAAGGCCGTTCCTGTTTCCTCTCGGCAGATGACAGAATGTCCGTTCCCGTATCCTCCGAAGGAAGGTTGGGAGTGGAACTGCCGTCAAAATCTTCCTTGTCCGCTTCGTGGGAATCCGAACCACAGTTCTTGGACGAAAGTTTCTGGGTCTTGCCGTCGAAACGGTTCTTGTCTGAAAGCTTCTTCTGCTCCTTCAAGGCGGCATTCTCCTTCCGGAGCTTTTCTATCAGTGCATCACGATCCGACAGCATCCGCTTCAACTCATCAATCATTTTGGTTTGTGCTTGTGAGCTTTCATTCAGATTCAGAAGCTGCTCGGTCATACGGTCCAGCTTTTCCAGAAGCTTTGCTTCACGTTCCTTGTCAGCCTTGCGTAAGGCAAAAAGCTCGTCAAGTAACATCGATTTTTCCATGGAATTCATATCATCTCCCCTTTGTCATATTTGCAGCGCATATCATGGAAGTTTCGCAGGTAATAAAACCTGTTCATTCCTGTAATGTTCAACATAGCCCCTCCAGCTTCTCTACCAGGTTCTTCAAACCCTCGTAGCTTAAGTTCCGTTGCTGTATGTGCATTCCACCCGTCATACGGATATCTATCATGAATCTCACCGGATGGGATGACAAGGCACCTCCCATGGATGGGGCGGAAGCTGAAAGATCCTTTTCCGGTTCTTGCTCCACCTGTTGTCCTTCTACCTGTACCGGGACAATGCGATGTCGGGTATCCTTGTACCATTTGTGAAACAGATTGTAGGGTACTTTGTTTCTCAAACAGAAGTCCTGGATAGACTCACCTTGCGGCATAGCCTCCGCTTTGTAACGGATGAACAAATGCTCAAAATCGCTGCTGCTATACATCTTTACTGAGTTTTTGATTACAGCAGCGAAGATCCACTTTTTTATACTTTAGGGCAAGACGTCATTTTTGGACGCTTACCTTATGCCCGCTCTTCAAAGAAACCTAAGTGAGTTTCTTTCATAGCACGCCAAAATGTACAATCATATTTATATAGACTGTATTTTCGTAAAATAAATATGATTATATAGATATATCCCCAAAATAAGCCCATAATGCGACGTGAAGACCAACCTTGATTGCGCATGAATTGTGGTGTAAACCCATGAAACCATTGAGAATCGGTTTGTGCTACCATTCCTATCATTTGGGGAATATACCATATTTTTAATCCTTTATGTAAGCAATCAAATAAAAATTTGACTTCCTCGCCACCTCCATTTCCTGTACCAGATCCCATTAAAACATCAAACTGAATACAATGTTTCAAAAGGGATTCTCGGCGAAAAGCAATTTGTACACTTGATATTTTCAAAGTATCTAGATACTTAATTCTTTTCGATTTTTTCAAGAACTTACCTTTTTTTGATGGAATATCTACCCAAAATACAATTATATCAGCTTGATGATTATTTTTAAAAGCCTCTAAAATAATTTCCTCATAATTAGATACTAATTGTTCATCGTCATCACAGAATAAGCAGATATCTCCTTTTGCATTTTGAAGTGCTTTATTACGGCTTCTTGATAAACCACGTTCGGTAGTAGAAATCATTTGTATTTTTTGTCCATATTCACCTACAATATGAATATGTTCATTTCTATTACATTGATTTATGATTAATGCATCTGAAGTAATTTTACTTCGTTGGATAATGCTACAGTCTTTTTGATGCATGCATGATATTAAAACTTCTAATTTCATAACTGTGCAATTATAAAAGAATATAACTTTCCTATTTTAAAAACAAATTATGTAATTTCTAATTATATAATTGATAATAATATCTATCCTGAAGGTAAGGTTTTGATTTGAAGGCATCTTTCATACGTTCTTCGTAAGATTCAACTCCAAAAAATATATTACTATATTTATTTAGAATATCTCTATTGCCTATCAGCTCCTTTAGGAACATGTATATGAACATTATGAAGATAAATATTAGCTTGTTTTTCTTTGTATATTGGAAAGCAATAGGGTAAACAAAACAATATGATAGTATAAATAATGTTGAGAATCTATCAGAAAATACTCCAAATTCAGAAAAATAGAAATAGAAGAAAAAGTATAATAAATAACAGTTGTATATTATATGACCAAAACGACTGTGGTTTTCTATTTTATTCCTATTCCAAAATAAAAATATAAAAGTAAAGGTTCTCTCTATGAATCCGATTGATAATATGCTAGATTCAGAATGCTCTATATATCTCAATAAAAGCCACATTCTCCCTATTTTCAGATTTTCACCTATAAAGGATAGTATACCAGAACACCATTGAATCTGTAATATGAAAACTGTAACCCCAACAAGAAAAAAAGATATTAGGAAGGTTCTATTAAAATGAATTTTTAGTATTGGGTATATACATAGATATATTAAAGCACTTGTATGAAATGTTAGTCCAATAAGATTAATTAGTAAATAGCGTCCATAGCTGTTACGTTCGGCATACTGTAACGAAAGAAAAAACAACATAATAGCTTTAGAATTTCTCAATAGATTAATTTCATACATTGTAAAAAAAGAGTAGAAAAAAATAAACCCTAAAGCGTAATATTTTAAGTTATTCTTTAATAAATAGTCAATAATTAGAATATCTATGAGTGTCCCTATAAACACCCAGGCATAATATGATGGGAAAAATGATTTGATAATAATTGAATATAGAGAAAAGCCGGGTTCCCATACCATATCAGAAAATTGATAATTTCCCAAGTTCCATAAAACAGGTAACTTTTGAAATTCTGGATAATAAACGACCCAATCTGTATGGAGAAAACCTCTACATCCGATAAAAAACAGGTAGAAAGAAATTAAAATAATTCTAACTTTAATATTGCTACTATTTCCATGTGAGATCCATTGTATATCACGTGCTGTTATAGTAAAAATGAATAGGAATGCAAAAATATACGGAATACTATAGCTTAAACTAATTGCCATAATTTATTTCTTCATTTGCTAACGGCTGCTTATCTAATTAATAACTTGTATATTTTGGAGCACAACTTAGCGAAATTTTTGCCACACAGCTTGGATACTGTTTTATAGAGTTTTTCTTTTGGGCCGTGCCAAGATCCTGCAAAATGATGAATACAATATGTGTTGGAATTCTGAAATATTTTACCTGTTTCATAGGATTTTGCTGTGAAATATTCGGGAGTACGTGGATATAGTTTTTTGTTTAGTAGATTATTTTTTGATAATATATTATACATAATTTTGGGTAGTGGCAACGTATTCATTTCTCCATTAGGCTCGATAAAAGTTTTGTTTTGATAGTAGTCTAAACAGATTTTAATCCATTGGGCTTTAGGATTTGCTCCAATTACTCCAGCTTCAATACTTTCAGATTTTTCATAGCCCAAAATATAGTCATCTTGTAGTAAATCATTGAAAGATTTAATTACTTCGATATCCATATCTAAATATATCCCTCCATAATGATATACTGCATATAATCTTATATAATCGGCAGCAAAAGCAAACTTTTTCGCTTTAAAAGCCTGTTTTACCCATAAAGATTTTGATATATCAAACCTTTTTAAATCCCACAGCATAAATTCATAATCAGGAAGTTTCTCCTTCCAACTGTTCATGCAGTTTTGTAATTTCTCCGGTATTGGATCACCGCTCAACCAACAGTAATGAATAATTTTAGGTATCATATTCGTATTTAGTATAATAGCTATTTATCGTTTTGTTAGAAATTTGGTCAATTTATAAAGCTGTTTATCGGAAAAGATCTTATATAAAAGACAATAAACAAAGGCTTGTTCTTGTAACGAATGTGAGATGTAAAAAATGTCAAATAATTTCTTTTTTGTTCGTGTATATCTATATATCTCAATAAAATTAGTATCATTTGCATTCCTGCAAGCGCGTAATAATTGAAGAAGTCCATAATCGCTATATACTTCTTTTAAATAATGACTTCCTTCTAGTTTGAAAAGAACTTGTAAAATAAAAAGCTTTTGTAACAAATTATCAGAGGCTAAAATGTATTCTTCAGATGAATGATATTTCGTAGAAAGAGTTTCGTTACCTCTACGCATATAATGATATGAAAGATTAGAACAGAGTCGAATTTCTTTTACGTAACTTAAATAAGTCCAAACAAAGACATGATCCTCATGTGTTGATAGATTTAAAGGAAAACGGATACTGTGTTTTTGAAGAATGTTTTTATTATATAATTTAGCATAAGGATATCCATCATGTAAAACTCTTTGATTCTCTATTATAGACGCAAAAGGAAATTTGCATATACAATTATTATATTTAATGAATGATGTATTTCTTTCAGGAGCATATTCAAAGTCTAACAAGATACTCTGCAATACTATTTGATTTTCATGCAGCTCTTCTTGTAGGAAATTTGATAAATATGTTTCTTCAACCCAATCGTCGCTGTCTACGAAACAAATCCATTCTGCCTCAGCTTTTTCTATACCCAAATTACGCGCTATACTAACCCCACTATTGGGAATGTGAAATGTTCGCACATTACTATTGTTCATTGAATAATTGTCGCAAATTTCTCCAGATTTATCAGGACTTCCATCATCAATTAAAAGAATTTCAAAATCATGGAAAGTTTGCATTAATAAGCTATCCACACATTTACGCAAATACTTCTCTGCTTTATATACTGGAACTATAACTGATATTTTAGGATTTATATTTTCCATATTTTATTTTTTCTTTTATAAAATTCAGCAGAAATCTCTTTTCTGTATGTGTAGTACCTAAAAAGTACACACAAATCGACATATACAATCCACCGCCTAATGCATATAAAAATAATGTACCTAATGAGCAGTCTTCTTGAATGGAGAAAAAGGTAAACGGCAGTAAAAAACATCCTAATAGGGGCAGCAGTGGAAGAATAACCATCTGAATATAAACAGAATACTTCATAGAAATTTTGGGTAATACAATCCAGATTCGAATGCCTTGTGTAATGAGAGTAACTCCAAAATATACCCACATGACAGCCTCTGGAGTTATATGATAAACTTTTAGCAATGTATAAGCTATCGGAACAATACTCAAAAGTGCACTTCCTTCATATATTTGAAATTTTTTTATATCACCAGTTGCATGAATAGCATTAATTAAGGATACACTAAGAGGTTCTATCATTCCGACAAATAACATGATGCATACAAAGTTGGCTGTGTGTTCAGGTACAATACCCAACCAAATTTTGAGAATGGCATTGATTCCAAGCATGATTGGAAATGCTAATAACAGTAATAAGAAAAAACCGTATTTGGAGGAAGTAATAACTAGCTTATGCATATATAACAAGTCATTCGTTGCAAATGATTTGATAATCTGTGGTCGCACAGCCATCTGAAAATTCTGAACGAACGACATAATGGCTGTCTGCACCTGTACAGCCACTCCACGAGCTGCATTTACCGCTGGACCGAAAAACAAATTCAACAAAATATTAATTCCTTGTGTATATCCCATTACGGCCAAATTGCCATTCACCGTCCAACCGGCATAAGTAGAAATTTTTTTCATCAACGGAATGTTCCACTGAAGTTTCGGTTTAATCTCCCTAAAATGAGTCGAGCAATAACGACTGTATGACATACGGATAATGAATTGTACCACTAAATACAACAAGGCATAAACAATCAGTTTATCTGCCGGGATATAAACTAACATCCATACAATCACCAGTTTTAAAACAACCTCTAAAATAGAGATATAGGCAAAGGCGTTCATTTGTTCATAAGCTATAATCAGCGCATTGTATGGCACACTTATAATCGTAACGACCATAGTTAGAATAGCACAATGGTAAACCCATAGGGCAGCCGTCATACGCTCAGCAGGGATAACCAGTTTATTGCAAACAAACCAAAGTCCTACGGTTTCAGC
>OHAQ01002640.1_pt1 | contig 12901 bp, 14 predicted proteins | sample 1577111 | NCBI WGS metagenome assembly OHAQ01 (sample SAMEA3541549, study PRJEB24748) | human gut metagenome | biome: human gut; feature: human-associated habitat; material: faeces | place: China | collected 2012 | reverse complement strand
AGATGAAGAGACAAAGAAAACAGAACAAGAAGATTTAAACATTAATCAAGATAATTTAAATGCAGTATTAGAAGGTATGAAATCAGTTACAACAGAAACCGGAGGAACAGCATACTCAGTATTTAAGAATTTCCCAATAGAAGTAGGAGGAAAAACAGGATCAGCAGAAGCGGGAGATAATGTAAATGCATGGTTTGTTGGATTTGCACCATATGAAGCACCAGAGATAGCAGTAGTTGTATTAGTAGAAAATGGTTCGCATGGATACTATGCAGCAGAAGTAGCAAAAGAAATTATAGAAGCACAATTTAAATTAAAAGAAAACGTAGCAGAAAACAATACAGCATTGCCATACACAGAACAACAAAACTAATAAAGGAGCGATAAATATGAGAAATCCAGTAGGAATAAGCATGAAAAAAGACGAAATAATGATAAGAATAAGTGAGGGAGCAACACAAAAAGAAACAGTAGAATGTTTGAACAAAAAAATACCAGCATTAAAAAAATTATACAAAAGTGAAAAAACGCCAATATGTGTAGTAGGAAAAGTTTTAAAAAACAAAGAAATAGAAGAAATAAGAAAAATAATAAATAAAGACATCGATGTAGAAGTAACTTTTGATAGCCCAAAAGTATTGGGATTGCACGGAATAAAAAGAGTTTTCGAAAAAGAAATAGAAAATTCAGAGACAAAATTTTATAAAGGAAATATGAGGTCTGGACAAAAAATAGAATTCGAAGGAAGCTTAGTGATACTAGGAGATGTAAATGGTGGAGCAGAAGTAATAGCAGGAGAAAATATAGTAGTTTTAGGACACTTGAGAGGACTTGCACATGCCGGAGCAAAAGGAAACAAAAAAGCAATAATAGCAGCACAAGAAATAGATTGTCCACAAATAAGAATCTCTAATATAGTAAGAGAAATAGAAAGAGAAGAAGTAGAAACAGAACAAGAATGTAAATATGCATATATAGAAAATGATAAAATTATAATGGAATAACAAAAAGAGGGAAAAAGGGGATAGTCCACTTTTTCTCTTTTTCATCATGAAAGCAATAATAAAATCAACGCAATAAACAAAAATTGATCTTGTACTCCCTCTTCATAAAGAAATGCAAGTAAAGAAACTAGAAGAATATCATCAAAATGTAAATTTATTATCATTTCTTTTTATCACCACCCATAAAAGGAAAAACCTCCATAATCTTACTCATATTCATGAGTTGAATATATTGGTCGACCTTGGACTTACGGCTCTCTTTTAAATAAGGTTTTAAACATTGCAAAAGGTTAGCACGAGGGTCGTCTTTTGCATTCATTTTATCCATAATGGTTTTCATCCTCATAATAGTTTCAATATCAATACCACTTGTATTATTCTCACTACTTTGACTATCATTTGAATTAGAAGAATCAGATGAAGAATTTGCATTATTTGAGACATTGGAATTATTAAGCATGTTAAATAAATTGTTTACCATATCAGGTGAAACATTATTTTGACCAGCAATATTATTCAATTTTTCAAAAACATCTGACATATCTTCACTATTCAAAATTACCAAACCACCTTATTATTTTAAACTGACTTATTTAGAATTATTTTGTAAATCTCTTAAAATTTCTTCTTTGCTTTTAGTTTGAAGAATTTTGTTAGCTTTTGCAATTCCAGCTTCAAGGTCTTTTTTATCCATTTTAGAAAGCATATTCATCATTTGAGAAATATCAAAATTATTATTGTTATTCAATAAAATCACTCCTAATTAAATATATGTATTAACAATATAGTATATTCAATCAATAAAAAAATGTGCAAAAAACGAATAGGGACAGACCCATTTTGTTTTAATTTAAACAAAATGGGTCTGTCCCTATTCGTTTGGGTTTGTCCCGTTTTTGACTATCTTACAATCATATCTTCTCTTCCTGCACCAGTTCCTATAAACTTAACAGGAACACCAGTAAATTCTTCTATTCTTCTTAAATATTTTTTAGCATTATCTGGAAGTTCTTCGAATGATTTACAATTACTAATATCACCAAAGTTTCCATCAAAATCTTCATATACAGCATAAGAATTATTTAAGAAATCAACATTTGTTGAGAAATCAGTTGTTTCTTTTCCATTGCAATTATATGCAACACATAATTTTATATTATCTAACTTACCAATAGTATCAACATGATTTACAGCAAGTCCAGTAATACCATTTAATCTAACAGCATACTTTAATGCAACTAAATCAAGCCATCCACATCTTCTAGGTCTTTTAGTTGTAGTTCCATATTCATGCCCAAGTTCTCTTATTGTATCACCAATTTCATTATTTTGCTCAGTAACATAAGGACCAGCACCTACTCTTGAAGAATAAGCTTTAAGAACTCCATAAACCTCTCCAATGTCTCTTGCTCCAACACCACTACCTGTACAAACACCACCAATAGAAGGATTAGAAGAAGTAACAAATGGATAACTTCCAAAATCAATATCAAGTAAAGTTGCTTGAGCACCTTCACAAATGACCTTTTTACCTTCATCTAATGCATTATGGATTAAAGTAACAGTATCTGTAATATATGGTTTTAAAATTTTAGCATATTCTTTATAATCTGCAAGAGTTTTTTCTAAATCTACAGTTTCATGCCCATACATTTCGAAAATTTTATTTTTATTATTAATATTAATAGTTAAAAGTTCTTCGAAACGATCAGAAATTAAATCTTCTGCACGAATTCCACATCTTTCATATTTATCACAATAAGCAGGACCAATACCTCTTGCTGTTGTTCCGATTTTGTTGCTTCCTCTATTTTCTTCTAGCAACTTATCCATTTCAACATGGTAAGGAAGAATAATATGAGCTTTATCACTAATACGTAAATTGTTAGCAGAATAACCATGCTCTTTTAAATTTTCCATTTCTTCAATTAAAACCTTTGGATCAACAACAACGCCATTACCAATAACAGCAATAGTACCTTTGTTTAAAATTCCAGAAGGAATTAAATGAAAAGCAAATTTTATTCCATCAACCTCAATAGTATGTCCAGCATTATTTCCACCAGAACATCTAACAGCTATATCTGCATTACTTCCTAGGTAATCGATAATTTTTCCTTTACCTTCATCACCATAAAAAGTTCCTAAAACTACATCAACTTTTGATCTTGACATAATAATCACATCCTAAAATAAAATATGTTCCATCTTGCTAGAAAGAACATAAACATTATCGTACAAATGTGCAAAAAAGTCAAGATGTGGTAGTTAATCTAAAATTATTTGGTAATAAATCAGAAATAGAATATTCAGTAATTTTATCGCCCTCAGAAAGAGCATAAATTTTAAAATCTTTATTAACAAATTCACACATAAATTGTCTACAATACCCACAAGGTAAACAGTTATCTAAAGAATCAAGAGTATTTCCACCACAAACTACAATATATTCAAAATCTCTTTCACCTTCCGAAATAGCCTTTGTAAAAGCTACTCTTTCGGCACATATTGATTGTATTCCGTAATTTTCAATATTGCATCCAGAATAAATTTTTCCAGATTTGCACATTAAAGCACATCCAACATAATATTTACAATAAGGAGAATAAGAATTCTTTCGAACTGCTTTTGCAATTTGAATAGAGTTAGTTAAGTCCATAAAATACCTTCTTTCAAAATTATTATATTATAGTTATTCTATATTATGAGGAAATAAAAGTCAAACAAATTGTAATTTGTAACCATTTTTATGAACTCTTCATAAAATATAGCAAAATATTTATACGGAGAGGATGAATAAAATGATGAGCTACATAATAGAAGGGGGAAGAAGGCTAGAAGGAACTTTAGATGTTTCAGGTTCAAAAAATGCTTCGCTTCCAATAATAGCGGCTAGTATATTAAGTGGAAAAATTACAAAATTATATAACGTACCTAACATACATGATACCCAAATAACTTTGAAAATATTAGAGATTTTAGGTTGCAAAATATATAAGAGAAATGGTAAAATAGTTATAGATTCGAGCAATATGGAAGAACACAAAATTCCAGATGATTTAATGAGACAAATGAGGTCATCTGTTGTATTAGCAGGAGCAATACTCGGGAGATTTAAAAAAGCAACATTCTCATATCCAGGGGGATGTGATATTGGTTCGAGGCCAATAGATTTGCACCTAAAAGGATTAAAAAAATTAGGAATAGAAATAGAAGAAGAAGCTGGATACATAAACTGCAAAACAAATCAAATTATAGGTAGTAAAATACAACTAGACTTTCCATCAGTAGGAGCAACTGAAAACATTATAATGGCATCTGTATTAGCAGAAGGAGAAACTATAATTACAAATGCAGCAATGGAGCCAGAAATAGTAGATTTACAAAACTTTTTAAACAAAATGGGAGCAAAAATAAAAGGTGCTGGAACAAATGTTATTAAAATAGATGGTGTTAAAACTTTAAAAAATGTAAGCTATAACGTTATGCCAGACAGGATAGAAGCAGGAACGCTTTTATGTGCTACTGCAATTACAGGAGGGAAAATAGAACTAAATAAAGTTGAACCAATACATATAGGACCAGTAATTAGCAAATTAGAAGAAAGTGGTTGTAAAATAAATGTAGGAAAAAATTCTGTAATTTTAGAAGCACCAAAAAGGTTAAAAGCAGTAGATATAAAAACAATGCCATATCCAGGATTTCCAACAGATATGCAATCAATTTTTACAGGAATGTTAACAACGGCAAAAGGTACTTCAATGATAATAGAAAATATATTTGAAAATAGATATAAATATACAAGTGAACTAAAAAGAATGGGGGCAAAAATTACAACAGAAGGAAAAGTTGCAATAGTAAAAGGAACAAAAAAACTAGTAGGAACAACAGTAGAAGCAACAGACCTAAGAGGAGGAGCAACATTAGTTTTAGCTGGACTTGTAGCAAAAGGACAAACGACAGTAACCAATGTTGAACATATATTAAGAGGTTATGAAGCATTAGATAGAAAACTAAACAAAATTGGTGCAAATGTACAAGTAAAAAAATAGATTAAATGAACATTGTTATAAAACATATAATGGGCGAGCATCGCTCGCCTACAAATACAGATATTGGAGGATACCTATGAGAAAATCTAAAGGACAAACTATTGATTCATTTTATACAAATAAAGACGAAAAAATAAAAAAAAGAAATAATAGAAAATCTAAAAATGTAAAAGAGAGAAACTCTGCGAGAACACAAAAAACAAGAAAAGGTAAAACTCAAAAAAGTAACAATGAAGATAATGATATAATAAATTTAGACAATGAAATAATTATAGGAATGACATTAAAAGAAGAATCAAAAAAAGACACCAAAGCAAAAAAAAGTAAGAGTAAAAAGCCAAAAGATAAAAAAACAGTTTCAAAAAGTAAACCAGTAAAAAAGACACAAACAGCAAAAAATAATAAAAAACCAAAAAAGAAAAATATTAAATTAAAAATAGTAAAATGGATATTTTTATTAGCAATACTTGCAACTGCTATAATTTTATTCATGCTATCAAGTGTGTTTAACATAACAAACATAACAGTAACAAATAACAATAAAATATCAGAGCAAGAAATAATAAGCTTATCAGGATTAACAAAAAATGAAAATATGTTTAAAGTGCTAAACAAAAAAGTAGAAGAATCAATAGAACAAAATCCATATATAGAAAACGTAAAAATAACAAAAACAATATCTGGAACAGTAAACCTAGAAGTAACTGAAAGAGTAGCAACATATATGCTTAAATTCGCAAATGGATATGTATATATAAATAATCAAGGATATATGTTAGAAATTTCACAAGAACCACTAGAACTTCCTATAATTAGTGGATTCAAAACTCCAACAGAGAACATAAAAGAAGGAAATAGACTAGTAATAGAAGACTTAAAAGAACTAGAAAACGTAATAAAAATAATGGAAATAGCAAAAACCACATCAGTTGGAGCAATAATTGCTGAAATTGATATATCTGATCCAACGAATTATAAAATAATAATACCAAGTGAAAATAAAACAGTTGAATTTGGAGACTTAACAAATATTAATGTAAAAATATTAAAAATAGAGTATATTATTGAACAAGAAAAAGGAAAACAAGGTGAAATATATTTTCAAGGTGCTGAGAAAGCAGTATTTAGAGAAAAAGTATAAAGAGGTGGAAAATTTGAATAAAAGTAAAATAGCAATAATTTTGGGCACAGTATGTATGCTTTTAACAATATCAATAGCAGTTCAAATGAGAACAATAGAAAAAGCTACAAATACAGTAGGAACAGGAATAAGTGATAATAGTGGGTTAAAAGACGAATTCTTAAAAAACCAAGATGAATATAATACGGTGTATAAAAAGCTAGAAGAAGCAGAAAAAAAACTAGAAGAAGTTAGAAATCAGGCAACCCAAAATAATGAAACAGATACTAATATAGAAGCGGAAATAAAAGAGGATAGAAAATTATTAGGACTAACAGAAGTAACAGGACCAGGTTTTATAATAAATCTTGATGACAACAGACAGATAAATAGTTCAGAAGTGCTAAATGTAAGCGATTACCTAGTACATGAAGGAGATTTAACATATATAATAAATGAATTATTTAATGCAGGAGCAGATGCAATAGCAATTAATGACGAAAGAATAACAAGTAAAACTTCAATACTTTGTGACGGAAATATAATAAGAATAAATGGAGAAATGGTATCAGTTCCAATAACCATAAAAGCAATAGGATATCCAGAAAGATTGGATTATGCATTAAATAGGCCAGGTGGATATTTAGAGATATTAGCTAATGCAGGAGTGCAAGTATATGTACAAAAATCAGAAAAAATTACACTTCCAAAATATGAAGGAGTGTATAGCTCGGATTTCTTAACAAGAGGTGATGAATAGTTGAAAAAAGGAAAAATAACAATAACAATAACAATAGGTTTAGTAATGCTAATATTAACAGCAGTTATGTTCATCCAATTTAAAACAGTTAAACAAACAGACTTCACTTCATTAGAAAATATGAGAGAAGACGAATTAAGAACGGGAATAACAAATTTTAAACAAAAAACAGAAGAAACAAATAAAAGACTAGAAGAGGTAAATGCAAAAATAGCAGAATATGAGCAAACAATTGAAAGCAATACAGAAGCATCAGAAGTATTAGCAAAAGAGCTAGAGCAATTTAACAATTTACTAGGAAAAAACGACGTTAAAGGTGAAGGAGTTGTAATAACACTAACAGACACAAGAAACCAAAGAATTTGGTCAGAGGATTTACGACTATTAGTAAATGAACTAAAAGAAGCGGGAGCAGAAGCTATATCAATAAATGACCAAAGAATAGTATATGATACATATATAGTAGACATTAGCAATACACATATACGTATAAATGGACAAGAAATGATAGTTTCGCCATATGTTGTAAAAGCAATAGGAAATCCTACATATCTAGAGAGTGGACTTTCAAAAAAACAATATGGATATATAGACACAAAACTTGCAGAAGGAAAAGACGTAATAATGGAAGGCAGAGACATAGGAACATATGTATTTCCAAATGCAGATGTAAAAATATATTTAGATGCGGAGCCAGAAGAAAGAGCTAGAAGAAGACAAAAACAAAATGAAGAAGCAGGAATACAATCAACTTATGAAGAAGTTTTAGCAGGAATAATAGCAAGAGATGAAAACGACAAAAATAAAGAAATGGGAGCATTAAAAGTAGCAAAAGATGCAATAGTAGTAGATGGAACACACGGAACAATAGAAGAAAACGTACAAAAAGTAATAGACATTATAAATAAAAAAAAACAAAAAAATAATAAAATAAAAAATGTAGAGGTCGACGCCTCTGTCGACCAGATTGTTTTTTTATGTTTCGATTTGATATAAGATGTTAGAAGTTTGAAGTTGGAGTTTAGGGTGATTTCTTCGAAGTTTTTATTTTGGTTTCAAACTTCCAAATTCTAACATCCAATATCCGTTTAATATATTTTAACCACGTACAAAAAATTATATAAGAAAATACAATTTTCAGTGTAGGGGTCGGCGTCTCGACGACCCGCTAAAAATGAACTATACCCCAAAAAGTAGACTTTTAAGTGAAAAAAAGTTATACTAAAAAAGGAGGTATAGTTATGGGAAAAACAGTAGAATACCCAGCAGAATTCAAATTAAAAGCAGTACAAACATATTTGGAAGGCAACCATGGTCGGATATAGAAAAGTAGCAGAAATGTATGGAATGAAAGATACAAGAGTATTAAGAAAGTGGGTAAATCAATATCAAGAATATGGAGAAGAATTTTTCAAAAATAAAAAAGCAAAACAGAAGGAGTTTATGTACAAAACACCACAATCATATGAAGAAAAGATATTGTATTTACAAGCAGAAAACGCTTATCTGAAAGAGTTGTTAGGAATAACAGCAGAAAAAGTAAAAAAAAAGAAAAATACGAAACCATACGAAAATTAAGTAGAGAATATCCAATGAAAATATTATTTGAAATATCAAAAATAAATAAATCCAGTTATTATAAATGGTTAAAAAATGCAGAAAAGAGAAAGAAGAAAGAACAAGAAGAGAAAGAAATAGTAAAAGCAATAAAGAGTCTGTATGAAAAACATAAAGGAAGACTAGGAATAGAAAGAATGACAAAAGCATTAGAACAAGAAAAGAATATAAAAGTAAACCATAAAAGAGTATATAAATTGATGAAAGAAAATGGATATTTATCAGTAGTAAAAGTAAAAAAGAAATATACAAAACCAGGAAAGCCGCATCCAAAGAAAAATGTTTTAAGAAGAAATTTTGAAACAAGTTGCCCATATGATAAAATGGCAACAGATGTAACAGAAATAACAAAATTTGGAATGAAATTATATATATCACCAATAAAAGATTTGCATACAAACATGATAGAAAGTGTAGAAATAGGAAAACATGCAACATTGGTAACGGCAATGAAAATGTTTGAAAAAATAAAAGAAAAAGCAATACCAGAAGGAACAATATTGCATTCAGATCAAGGATCGATATATAATAGTTTAAAATTCCAAAAAGAATTAGAAAAGAATAATTTTATACAAAGTATGTCAAGAAAAGGAACACCAATAGATAATGCACCAATGGAAAGTTTTTTCAGTACATTAAAAAGCGAAGTGATATATAATCCATTAGTAAAAATAGAAAATTATGAAGAATTAGAAAAAGAAATAAAGGAATATATAGAATATTACAACAATGAAAGAATACAAAAAGGATTAGGATATATGACACCGAAAGAATATAAAGAAAAGGAATTAGCAAGAATATCTATGGAAAATGTTGAAAATTAAAATTTACAACATTTCCCACAGAAATGACTGCTACTACTTACAAATATAAGAAGCCTAAGGGTGGGGGCGAAAATCAAGTCCACTTATTGGGGCATAGCTAAAAATAAATATTTCTTGGTGGAATTATGTATTAAAAAAATTGTAAAATTGTAACAACGTAGCAGTGTTCATTGACCGCCATAAAGAAAAAAGGCGACCAATGGTCGCTCCTACAATTTCATTTATTATTTCATAAATTTATAATAATTATGTTTTACATCAATATTATTATTTTATTGAGTTTATGGACAGGAAAAAAATCATTGAAGTATTGAAATTTTATGTAAATTATATTATAATATTATTTGTAGTTATAGACGAGTTTTTAAATGTAATTAAAGAAAATTTTTATTCATGATAACATTATAATAAGTAGCAGGAGGAAAAAATATGGATGATTATTTTAAAAAGTTAGAATTAGAAATAAAAAGAAAAGACGAAGAAATTAGAAAGTTAAAATTTGAAATTCTTTGCAAAGATGAGGAAATTAAAAGATTAAGAAAAGAAAATGAGGAATTACAAAAAAGTGATGAAGATAAGATGTTGAATAAACCGATTATTGAATTAGGATTATCAAATAGAGCTTATCTTTGTTTAGTTAAATCTGGTATTAGAACTGTTAATGATATAATTCAAAAAAAGCATTTAATTTTGAATTGTAAAAACGGAAGGTGGCCAAAAATCAGAAATTTGGGGTCAAAAACGTTACCAGAAATTTTAAATAAAATGGAAGAAATAGGAATACCTCTAGAATAAAATAACAAAAATCTTTAATTACATTTTCCCAGAATACGTAATTTGTATTCTGGGACTTTTCATATTTTCAGCAATGTTAGCCTTGACAAACATATACTATGCATAGTATAATGTTAACCAAAGTTAACAAAAGGAGAATTTATATGATTACGAGTTCTTTAGAAGAATACTTAAAAACAATGTATGTGCTTAAAAAACAAGGGCAAGATATAAAAGTAACAACAATAGCTAATAAAATGAATTGTACAAAGCCAAGTGTTAATAAAGCAATTAGAAATTTGAAGTTAAATGGCTTAGTAAATTATGAAGTTTATGGAGATATAGAATTAACACAAAAAGGTGAACAACTTGCTAAAAAGGTTTTAGAAGCTTATGACATAGTTAATGTATTTTTAACAGAAATATTAGAAGTGCCAAAAGAAGAGGCAGAGCAAGAAGCGGAAAAATTAAAATCAACTATGGGAGATGTAACTTTAAATAAGCTTACAAAATATGTGCATAAAATTTTAGGAGTATATAGTTTAGATTGTGATTACGACATTAATCAAGAAAAATGTAGATGTTGTAATAGAAAAAAATTAAAAGTAAAAAGAGAGGAAAATATAAATGAGTAACACATTATTAGAAATAAAAGATTTATATGCAAATGCAGAAGATAAAGAAATCTTAAAAGGATTAAATTTAAAAATAAATAAGGGTGAAGTTCATGTAATTATGGGTCCAAATGGGGCTGGAAAATCAACAACAGCACACGTTATTTTAAATAACCCAGAATATAAGAAAACAAGTGGAACAATAGAATTTGATGGAGAAAATATCAACGAATTATCAACAGATAAAATAGCAAAAAAAGGAATATTTATGTCTTTTCAATCTCCAGAAGAAATACCAGGAATATCTACATTAAATTTCTTAAAAACTGCAAAAGGAAAAATAGAGGACAAGCCTGTAAGAATATTTGAATTTAAAAATACCGTAAAAAAATATATGGAAGAATTAAATATGAATTCAAAATTAATAGAAAGAAACCTAAATGTAGGATTTTCAGGTGGAGAAAAAAAGAAAAATGAAATATTACAAATGCTTGTATTAAATCCAAAACTTGCAATATTAGATGAAACAGATTCAGGATTAGATGTTGATGCTATAAAAATAGTTTCAAAAGGAATTGAAATGTTTAAAAATGATGATAATGCAGTTTTAATAATAACACATAATACAAGAATATTAAATCATCTAAAAGTTGATTATGTACATGTTTTAGTAAATGGACAAATTGTAAAAACATCAACAGCAGAATTAGCAGAACAAATTGAAGAAACAGGATATGCACAATATAAAAAATAGAAAGGAAATCTATATGTCAAAAACACAGGTAAATGAGATAGATAGAAATATATATGATATAAAAAATAAAGATGACTATGAGTTTAAAATGCAAAAAGGTTTAAGCAGAGAAATAGTTGAACAAATATCAAAAAGAAAAAATGAACCAGATTGGATGTTAGAAATTAGACTAAAAGCATTAGAAATGTACGAAAAATTAGAGCTTCCAACATGGGGACCAGATTTATCAGAATTGAAAATGGATGAAATAGCAACATATGTAAAACCAAAAACAAATCTAAATAGTTCATGGGAAGATGTGCCAGATGAGATAAAAGACACATTTGATAAATTAGGAATACCAGAAGCAGAAAAGACCTCATTAGCAGGGGTAGGAGCACAATATGATTCAGAAGTAGTATATCATAGCATGAAAGAAGATTTAATAAAACAAGGAGTAATCTATACTGATATGGAATCAGCTGTAAGAGATTATCCAGAAATAGTAAAAGAACATTTCATGAAATGTGTACCAATAAGTGATCATAAATTTGTTGCATTACATGCAGCAGTATGGTCTGGTGGATCATTTGTATATGTACCAAAAGGAGTAAAATTAGATATACCATTACAATCATATTTTAGATTAAATTCTCCAGAATCAGGACAATTTGAACATACATTAATAATAGTTGATGAAGGAGCAAGTTTACATTTTATAGAAGGATGTTCAGCTCCAAAATATAATAAAGTAAATTTACACGCAGGATGTGTAGAACTATATGTAAAAGATAACGCATATTTAAGATATTCAACAATAGAAAACTGGTCGAAAAATATGATGAACCTAAATACTAAAAAAGCAATAGTAGGAAAAAATGCACAAATAGATTGGGTAACAGGCTCATTTGGTTCAAAAATCTCTATGTTATATCCAATGAGTATATTAAATGGTGAAAATGCAAAAACAGAATATACAGGAATCACATTTGCAGGTGGAGGACAAGACTTAGATACAGGATTTAAAGTAATTCATAATGCTCCAAACACATCATCTGTAGTAAATTCAAAATCGATTTCAAAAGATGGAGGAGCATGTACTTATAGAGCGTTAGTAAGAATAAATGAAAATGCAAAAAATTCAAAATGTAGTGTAAGTTGTGAATCATTAATGTTAGATGATATTTCAAGATCTGATACAATACCAGTAAATGATATTAGAACAGATGAAGTAGAATTTTCACACGAAGCCAAAATAGGAAAAATAAGTGATAAAGCAATATTTTATTTAATGTCAAGAGGATTGTCAGAAGAAGATGCAAAAGCAATGATAGTAAGAGGATTTGCATATCCTATTTCAAAAGAATTACCAGTAGAATATGCAGTTGAAATGAATAATTTAA
>OHAQ01002614.1_pt1 | contig 12960 bp, 9 predicted proteins | sample 1577111 | NCBI WGS metagenome assembly OHAQ01 (sample SAMEA3541549, study PRJEB24748) | human gut metagenome | biome: human gut; feature: human-associated habitat; material: faeces | place: China | collected 2012 | reverse complement strand
CAAAAGACTTCTCTGACATGCTTACATCCGACCCGGCAGACATCCGTAACGACATATTATTGGCAGCGGCAGCAGGAGGATTTGACAAACGTAAAGTTTACATCAACAAAATGCCTGCTGTAAACGGAGACGTCGGACTGCGAGGTCAGCGTGCCGCCGAGGATGGCCTTGCTCATGCCGAGTTCGCAGCGCGAAATCAACGCACCCGCCAGATCCTGCGAAGAGGACGCGGGGGTTTCAAACAAGATATCCATGCCTTGCGGGATGATGCCCGCCGCATCCTGCCCGAGCGTCCGCAGGGCGTTGTACAGCGCCCGCCGATCTTCCTCCCGACTGCCGGGCGGGTACTTCCCGAGCCGGAACGGCAGGCCGTGGACCTGCACGTAGCGGATGTTCGCCTCCAGCGCGTAGCTGCGGATCAAATACGCCCACGCCACCGTGCGGAACAGCCCGCAGCGCGGCAGCCAACCGGACCGGGAGCGGTGCGTGTGCACGATCCAGCCGAAAGGCCAGAGTTCTTCCCCGTCGGGCTTGCCGTTCCGCAGACGCAGCTGGTTCCTGTCTTCCCGCAAAACCTGAAACCAGCTTTGCGGGCGGAAATGGAAGGCGGCGGGAAGATGCAGCCCGTATCGATAGTCCCACTCGATCTCACAGGCGGAAAACCCGTGCCCGATGCCGTCCGCCAGATCCATCAACAGGTCCTCAAAACCGTTGACGGCATCAAACTGTTCCCGAACCGCCGCCGCAATCCGGGCGGCCCGCGCATCGTTGGCGCGGCCCGGCAGGATCTCCCAGTCCAGCGTCAGCAGCGCCCGCTTGCGCTTGCCCATTTCCGCCGCGAGATGCTCGCAGCGGTCTTCCATATCCGCGAACAGCAAATGCTGTTCAAGGATGTCCCCTTGATCCGCAAGCTCCAGAATGCCCCGCAGCCGCTTCGGGGTCAGCCCGTGCGTCAGATTCATCTGCGGCTCCAACGCCAACATGCGCGGGCCTTCCCCCTGCGTCTGCAATCGCCGTATCTTTTTCATGAATGCCTCCAACGGCCCCAAAGCCGCCGCGTTGACTCAGCCCGTAAAGCCCGCAATCCCGTTTGACGGTTCACAGCCTTTATGGAACAGCTTCTTTCACCGTAAAAACCTGCCGCACCTTGCCCCATCCCCATCCAACGGTACTCCCACCGGGCCGCCTCCCCACCAGCCGAAAGGCTTCGAGGGGAGAGGGGGACGCGAGCCGCGCCAGCAGGTTTGAGAGGGGAAGCCTTCTTCAGAAGGGCCCCCTCCCCCCTCCCCATCTTTCATCCTCCCCGTCATCGCCCCACTCCCTTTCCAGCGGCATCCGGATGTAGGCGTCGCCCATGCTGACGAATCCGGTGGATGCCAGACGCCAAAGCATTTCGAGCGCATCCGGCCCATCGTCATGATCGGCCCGGGGAAAATGCCGCAACTGATCGATGAGCGCCTGCTGGGAGACATGAAGCCGGATCCGCCCCTGCGCCATGTGCGGCTGCAACGACTCGATGCGCAGCAGCTTGTCCGCGCTGTTGACGAGAGGCCGCACCGGCAGGGCAATCCCGCGCTCCGCCGCCCGCTGCACCAGCACATGGGCGAAAAACTCCTGAAACTGCACGGCTTCCACGCCCCAAAGCAACGGATGATGCACATCGTGCAGGGCAATCACATCCTCAATGATGCGATCGGGATGGCGCTTTCGGATGCTCGCCTCCACCACGTCGAGCGTCATGCTCCCGCGGAGGAAGCCGCCGACGAGGATCGCGGAAGGGTCACGCCCCGCGCCCTGTTTGCCGAGCGACGGGTCCACCGCTCCGAACAGCAGCCAATCCCGGCTCCGGTCCACCCAAAAGGTGATGCACCCGTTGAACGGCGCCTCGTTTGCAGACAAGGGATCGTTCTGCTGCTCGGAATCGAAAGCCTCCCGATCCTCGACACGGAGGCACATGAGCCGATACAGCGGGCGCGACGCGGGCCAGCTCACTTCAGCCCCGGCCTCCATCTTCGCCCTGTGCTGACAGTAAAAACGCCGGGCCTCCGCCTCGCCGCGCGACGACAAAAGGCTTTCCCACTCATCCCAAAGATCCATCCGATCCGGCCAGCGCAGGATGGAACGGAACGTCCGGGCCTTCCACAAAGGCTTGCGGAGCGTGCGGGCCAGCACGGAATCGTAATGCAGCAGCGTACCGACATAGACCACGTCCATGCTCCCGTCCGCCGCGCCGAGATTGAGTACCGTCTTCTGAAGCCACGACTGGAGCTTGTCGCGCTGTTCCGGCTTGTCCACGTTCCCGTCGTTTTCAAGATCGTCAAGGACAATCATGAACGCGCTGGTGTGGGCCGCCGCCATCCTTGTGATGGTGCTGGTGGCGGGCACCAGCGTATTGGGAGAAATCTCCCGCCGCACGGCTTCCTCGAGCGCTTCCTGACGGGTGAACTGCCGGGGCAGGTAGTCGAACAGGATTTCGGGCCCTGCGGCCGGAGCCGGACGTACATCGGCCGCAGGCAAAAACGACAAGACATGACACGCATGACGATACAACGGATCGGCCAGCGCCAGCACGGCCTCGAAGTCGGCCGCGCCGACAGTCAGCAGCAGCCGGGACACCACCCCATCGGCCACGTTCTCGCGGGGCACGTCGTCGCAGGGCCTCAGGCCCGGACAGCCCAGCAGGCGTCGCGTCAGGTCGCCGGCCCCCAGAGCGGACAGATCTTCCGCCTCCTCGCCCGCGGAAAGCAGCGGATCCAGGGCCCGCAGCAGGGCCACGAGGCTCATCAGGCGACAAAGGTTGATGGCAATACGCGCCACGGAGCTTTTCATCGTGTCGCCGTGGGCCATACCCGCCTGGCTGAAGAGCCGTGCCAGCCGCTCGTTGAAGCGCCGGCGCTGCGCCTCGTCCAGCTCGAAACAGATGCTGCCCACCGCGCCGCGCACCGCCCGGAGCACACGCTCCCACTGCCGGCCCCAGTCGGCAAAACGCCGGTCGTAGTCGGCGCCGTCGGTGTCGAACTGATCCACCCACTCACAGATGGGCGGCATGTTGTAGAACACCTGTCGGGAAAACAGTCCGTTCTCCGCCGAAGGAATGAGCGGCTGCACCTGGGCGGGTGTCCCGCTGAGCAGCACGCTGAGCAGCGACATCCGGCACTCGCGGTACTCGTGATTGGTACGCCGGTTGAAGGCCAGCCTTTCGTGGTCGAAACAGTTGCGCAGCGTATCGCTCCAGTGCCCGTAGTCGGCACCGATGGACGAGCTGACCGTGTCGGCCTCCGCCTCGCAGATCAGCCCCACCCCCTCGGCATCGATCAGGTTTTCGACGACGCCCGTTCCCGAGTTGTTGCCCGGAATGATGAACAGCTTCAGGGCCGGTTTCTGCGGTTCGTCCGTCTTACCCTTCTCCTTGCCCAGGCATTCCCACTGCGCATGTTCGCGCCGGTAGGCCTCCATCGCCTGTCGGTAGGCGGTCAGGCAGGTGTCGTGCACGGGTTCGGCCAGCCTTCTGGTCCAGGCCACCACGCCCTTTCCCGAGGCCGGCGGCGCAATGACAAAGGTCTGCAGACACGGATATTTCAGTTTCCGTCCGTAGGGAATACAGAGCAGCTTGTTGACGGTCGCCCCGATCACGGTGAGTCCTCCCAGCAGCAGGACGTCGCGCTGGGCGGTCGTGTCGCCACAGTCCACCATCTGCCGGAGGAATCCCGGCCACTCATAGTCGGGGAAGCAGGGCAGGCTGTCCGCCTCCCCCGTTGTCGCCGTCTCCGCCCCGCTGCCTTCTGCGCACGCGCGTGGGTGTGTGCGAGGCGTCTCGGAAGCTTGCAAGTTTGCAAGTTTCGGGTCCGGCTTCACGCCGGCCAGCTCGGCCAGGTGCCAAACTGTTCCCAGCGAATTCTGCCGTCGCCCGTCCTTCAGCGCCCGGTCGTAGAGGCGGTCCGCCTCCGTCGGCCGGTACTTGTCGGACAGCCGGCACAGCCGGTGAAAATAGCTCCGGCCCTCCTGGCCGCAACTGTTGGCCACGGCAAAAGCCAGCGGCATATACTCCTGGTAGGTGGGCGCGATGTTCGCTCCCGCTTTTTCCACAGCGTCTACCAGCCGCTGCAATGATTCGATGGAATCCATGGTTAATTGAGAATTGAAAATTGAAAATTGAGAATTAATAATTAGGGGCTATCCTTGCTGCCCTTCCGGCTGGCGGATCCGGGCATCCGCGTCATGGGCCAGCAGACACGCCCGGCACAGATCCTTGTTCGCCTGGTCCGGCTGGAGCCCATACGTCAGCTCCAGGTAGTCCCAGGCAGCACGCATGGCCCGTCCGAACGCTTCGGCGAGGACGTCGTCGGGAGCCAGCCGATACGACAAAAAGAGCTTCACCCCGGTACCACTGGGACTGACGAACGCCAGATCGGGCCGCAGCAGCGGGTCATCCGCCAGCCGGTCGCGCCACGCGACAGCCTCGGCAGACGAAGCCAGGTGATCGATGTCCACCACGAACAGCCCCGAAGGAACGAGCACACACGATTCTTTACAATACGAGAAGACGCCCGCCGGGGTCACGTAAGGCAGCAGCGCCACCTTCCGTCGCCGGTATTCCGTCCGGTCGCCGGCCACGGAGCGAACCTCGGCCGTCAGTTTTTGCAAGTGGGCATCGCCCGTGATATAGTCATGCAGGCTACGCACGCTACAGACTCCCGCAGGCACCTTGTTGTGGATGGGAGCCTTGAAAAAAGAAAAGACAGTGTCAATCATACGAACAAACGATTAAAGGTTAACGGTTGATGATTAATTTGACGTAAAGTTACAGTAAAATATCTTTCCATCCAAGCATTCTGACAGGCATTGAAAAACGGTTGAATGCCGGTGGAATAACGATTGAAAAACAACCAAACACAGCGCCCTATGCATACAGTAGAAACCTTCCAAAGCGAAAGTGAAGACGGCAAGACCGTCCACAACACCTTCAACGTCTACGGCGGCAGCGTCATCTTTGCCGCCACCGCTCCGCACGTCACCCAGCACATCTACGGCAACCACATCAGCACCCTCCCCACCGTCAGTCCGGAGGAAGCCGAAGAGGTATCCAAGCTGACGAAAGAAGAGTTGAAGCTCTTCCGTTACATCCCCAACGTCGCCTCCCTGCACGAGTTCATCGCGCAGATCGAACTGTGCGACTCGGCACACGACGTCGCCCTGCTGGCCTGGCGTCGGCTGGACAACGTCTTCATTACCCGGGAGAACATCGTGACGGCCGAGTTCATCGAGAGCCTGCATCCCTTCATCAGGCAGATCAAGACAGGCACGTCCACGGACAACCTGCGCTGCCATATCAATAAGTTTATGGTGGAGAAGAAGGCGTGAAAACCTCTCTTCCCTGCCAACGAGAAAAATGAAAAGTGACACACACGGATTTATATTCTTAGATCTGTGAAACTCTGTGTACTCCGTAGTGAAATTTTAAATTCTCAAAATGTCTCAAGAATCACGTGTAAAAAAATCATTGCTCAACGCCCGTGTCAACCTGATTTTCTACTTCCTGACATTGGCACTGAGTTTCTTCTCCCGCAAAATCTTCCTGGACTGTCTGGGAGCCGACTTTGTGGGTCTGACGGGAACCCTGCAAAATTTGTTGGGTTTCCTCAATCTGGCGGAGCTGGGTATCGGCAGTGCCATCGGATACGTACTCTACAAACCCCTGTTCGACCATGATGAAGCAAAGATCAACGAAATCATCTCCGTCTTCGGTTACCTGTACCGCTGGATCGGGCGCATCATCCTGGGTGCAGGCTGTATCTTAGCCTGTTTCCTGCCCCTCATCTTCCCCGACACCCAGTTCGAGTTAGGGATCATCTTCTTCGCCTACTTCGCCTTCCTGGCATCGTCGCTCATCGGCTACTTTGCCAACTACAAGCAAACCCTGCTGGGTGCCGACCAGAAGAACTACGTGGTTACTGCTTACTTCCAGACGGCCAATATCGTAAAGGTTCTCATCCAGATGGCGAGTGCCTACTACACCGGTAGCTATTACCTGTGGGTAGTTATCGAGTTAGCATTTGGCATTATCTACTCGTTCATTCTTAATTGGAAGATTAATCAGGTTTATCCGTGGTTAAAGACTGAGGTGAAGCAAGGGAAGTTGTTGTTTAAGAAGTATCCGGAGGTGATGAGATATACGAAGCAGTTGTTTGTGCATAAAATAGCAGGTATAGTACAAAATCAGACCACCCCATTTTTAACATACGCATTTGTTTCATTACAAATGGTAGCATATTACGGAAATTATACCATCATTACTGACAAAATTAGTTTATTAATATCTAACTTATTGGATAGTACAGGAGCAGGTGTAGGAAACTTAATAGCAGAAGGGAAAAGAGAAAAAACTATCGTAGTATTTTGGGAACTAATTTCAATTCGTTTTTTCATTAGTGGTATATTTTCATTTGCATTATTCAACCTTCTACCGGCGTTCATCTCATTATGGATAGGTAAAGAATATATACTTCCTGAGAATATTTTAATATTACTGATCATATCATTTTTTATAAGTATAACAAGAGGAGCCACCGACCAATTCATATTTGGGTATGGGCTGTTCTATGATACATGGGCACCTATAACAGAGTCCATTATTTATATTGTCATAGCCATTATTGGAGGTCACTTTTATGGATTAGGGGGTATTATCATGGGAGGCATCATCAGTCGAACAATTATCATAGGGATATGGAAACCATATTTTCTATTCTCAAAAGGTTTTCAAATGCCTATATGGAAATACTGGATAAACTGGTTGAAATATTTATTCTTGATAATCATTCCATTCCCCATTTTGACATATTTCATCAGAAATTACAATTATCAATTAAATAACTGGAGCAACTGGATACTATTCGCCATTATAATAACAATCTCTTATTCCGCCTTATGCTATATCCTCCTATTTATAGGGACAAAAGGTATGAGAAGCTTTAGCAAGAGATTTATACCTAAGATTATCAATATTTCATAACTTGAATACTACAAATGGAAAAGTTATTAACTGTCGCAATTCCTGCTTATAATATGGAAAAATATATAGGCAGATGCCTCGATAGTATTACCAATATAGAAAATACTCAGGGGCTTGAAATTCTGATTATAAATGATGGTTCAAAAGACAACACACTGACAATTGCACTAGAGTATGAAAATAAATATTCCAATATCATAAAAATTATCGATAAGCCTAACGGTGGATGGGGTACAGCTATTAATAAGGCAATAGAATTGGCCACAGGAAAATATTTCAAAATATTGGATTCTGACGACTGGTTTGAGACAAAAGCCTTTTCAGAATTTCTCCAACTACTTGACAACATAAATGTGGATTTAGTTGCTACCTCATTCTCTTATGAATATGCTTCCGGAATAAACAAATCTGACATATATCCTTTGGAATTATGTAATCACGTCATTCCCTTCTCTGAATATCTGCGAACACAGCACCATAACAAACATTTGCCGATGGCAACCATTACATTTAAAACAAAGCTACTTCAGGACAACCATATTCAAGTAGCAGAAAAATATTATGCTGATATTGAATATAATTTAGTTCCATTAATATATGTTAAAAACATATTTTTTTCTCAGTTAGTGCTTTATAAATATTGGATTGGACGTGAAGGACAAAGTACAAGTCTGGCTGGATACAATGCTCATCTCGATGATTTTTTAAGAATGTCAAAAAGAGTAGTATCATTTTATAAATCGAATGTCATAAACGGAGACATTGATACAAAAACAATGTTCAAAAAAGATTTATTAAACATCTTAAGATTCTCCTATTATCTTTTATTATCACCTCAGTTTGCAGGAGAAAAAAAAGAAAGCATATCGAAATGCAGTAACTTAGATATATATATTAAACAAGAAGTTCCTGATTTATATAAACATCTAAATCGAACAACAGTTAAGAAAATCATACCCTATATTTTTATCTGGAGAATTACGAAAATTAATGTATTAAAACTAAGAACATGGATATAATTATTGGAGCTGGAGCTACCGGATTGGCGTATGCGTCATTCACCTCGAATGATTATCTGATTATTGAATCAGACTCTAAAGTAGGCGGATATTGTAAAACCATAAAACAGGATGGTTTTATTTGGGATTACTCCGGACATTTTTTTCATTTCCGTCATCCTGAACTAGAAAAATATATCTGCCAATACATAGATCCGCAAACCATACTAAAATGCCACAAGCATACTCAAATTCTATACAAAGGCAAGTATATTGATTTTCCATTCCAGAAAAATATACATCAACTGGAGAAAGAAGAATTTATTGATTGCCTATATGATCTTTTCAACAATCCTTATTCAGAAAGTCTCAACTTCTGCGAAATGCTCTATTCCAAATTCGGTAAAAGCATTGCAGAAAAGTTTCTGATTCCCTATAATGAGAAACTATATGCCTGCAATCTCAATTCTTTGGATCCAAATGCGATGGGACGTTTCTTCCCCTATGCGAATAAAGAGGAAATTATCTCTAATTTCAAAAACAACAATACCCAATCATATAATGAAAGCTTTACATATCCACGGGGAGGAGCAATAGAATACATCAATTCATTATATCATCGAATTGATAAAACAAAAATATCATTGAATGAGGAAGTAATATCAATCAATCTCAAAGACCACTTGTTGACTACAAACAAAAGAACGATAAAATACGACAACCTAATTTCAACGATACCTTTCCCATTCCTATTAGATAAATGCGGAATCAATTATGATAATTCTATATATACCTGGAATCAAGTTCTTGTCTTCAATTTAGGTTTTGATTCCAAAGGAAATGATAAAGTCAACAATTGGGTATACATTCCTAATAAAGATATCAGTTTCTACAGAGTAGGATATTACGATAACATCTTTAACACGGACCGAATGTCTTTATATATTGAATTAGGATTTTATAAAGACTGTACAATCAATATAGAAGAATGGTACAATCGGGTAATGGAAGATTTGAAGAAGTGCGGAATCATAACTAACCAGAAACTGATTTCAAAGCATCATGTCATAATGAATCCAGCTTATGTTCACATAACAGAGAAATCACAGAGTGATGTAAAAGAGAAGAAAAATCTACTTAAAAACTTCAATGTATATTCCATTGGCCGTTATGGAAGTTGGACTTATTGTTCAATCGAAGACGGTATGGTAGAAGCTCAAACATTAAGTAAAAACATTATTCAATGAAACATCCTAATATCTTGTTTGCCTATATAACTCCCTTCCATCCGGAAAAAGGAGGTATTGGAAGAGTTACACACACTTTGACGTTAGAGCTGCAACGCAGAGGGTATAAAGTATTCTACCTCATTTATCCTTGTGGAATTACAGTCAGACATGAATATGCTTATCCTGCCCCTTTGGAATATTTGCCATCAAGCGATTTGCTGTCTTCAGAAAACATCACTTATTATCAAAATTATTTAAAAAGAAATCAAATTGATATTGTAATCAACCAATCCGGAAACTTCAACGATTCACGTTTATGGTTGAAAGCCAAGGATTGGAATATAAAAGTCATATCTGTCCTACATTCTACTCCGTGGGTTTCTTACAAACATCTTTGGCGTGAATTATACCCACTAAGGAATAATTCCAGCATTGAAAAGTTGAAACGAATAGCACGTATTATTTTATACCCTAAAATTAAATACAGAATAAAAAATAGTCGTATTGATCATTTTAGACAATTACTGCCAGAGACTGATTATGTATGTACATTATCTGAAAAATATTTTTCTGAACTTAATGAAATTTATCCAGGATTTGAACGAAAATATAGAGCAATAGCTAATCCTAATTCCTATAATACACAAGAGACCAACACTCATCTAAAAAAGAAAAAAAAACAAATTCTTTGGGTAGGTCTTTTCAGCGTTGAAAAAAATCCAACTCTCGCCATAAATATTTGGAAAAAGATATATCGAGACTATCCAGAATGGGAATTTGTAATTGTAGGATATAATAAAAATGGACATTGGCTGGAAAGGATGAAATCCTTATCCAAAGGAATTCCAAATATTCGTTTTGAAGGTTTTCAAGCCCCGTTACCTTATCAACTTGAATCAAGTATCTTTTGCTTGACAAGTAGTTATGAAGGATGGCCAATGGTATTAACTGAAGCTATGCAATGTGGAACCGTCCCCATAGCATTCAATAGTTTTGCTTCTGTAACCGATATTATAGATAACGGACGTAACGGGATACTGATCAAACCTTTTTCTGTAAAAGAATATATAAAGGAATTGAGAAGATTAATGGATAATCCTACATTACTTCAACAAATGTCTGAATATGCCCAACAAGATATAGAAAAATATTCTGTAGAAAATGTTGTAGATAAATGGGAAAAACTATTCAAGGAATGCACGAAATAACAAATCATATTCATTCACAATATAGATATTTACATATAGATATCGCTAAGGGAATAGGTATACTTGCTGTTATAGGATTACATACAGGATTTCATGTTCCCGCCTGGGTGGGGTGGGAAATGCCTCTATTCTTTCTTATTAGTGGGATTTTTGCAAATCCGCATAAAAAAGGTTTCATCATATCAAGGATTAATAGATTATTAGTTCCAGCTTGTTTTTTTTATGCTCCAATATTCCTATATAATTGTGCTTTTTATTTAATCAATCAAGGAGATATTTCTTTATATGATTGCTTTATGAACTGCGCAATACCTTCTGCATTATGGTTTCTTATAGCACTATTTTATATTTCTATATTTCATTTTATTATCTCACAATTCATTAACAATAAAATATGGCTTGTTACGATTGCCATCATATCTTTCACTATAGGATATCTATTATATAATTGGCAAGTACCTCAGCTTTTATTCATAAACACGTCTATTACTTCATTCTTTTTTTATCTTATAGGAAATATTTATTGTGAAAAATTAAAGTCCCTGTCTTTAATTAACAAATGGCTGTCAGGATTATTAGGATTCATAATGCTAATAAGTTCATGGGCAATATATACATATAGTGACTCTTATATATTTTACAGGAATAATGAACTAAACGCTGATGCCTATATCATAATTACAGTAGCTTTACTTGGTATTATAGGAATCTTATTAATATCAGTTTCACTTACAGATATAAAATTCTTATCAATTATCCTTAATTATTTTGGCAAAAACTCATTGGTAATATTGTGTACCCATTTATATTATTTGAAACTAATACAGTACTTTCATTTTACAAATATTATGCAATTTGGCATAGTAACCATCTGCATGATCCCAACAATATATATACTCAAACATTATTTCCCTAAACTATCCGGTTTTCAACCATTATTTAAATTGAAAACGAAATGAAGAAATTACTCATTGATATTAATTCCATCGTGCCTTACTATGTCTTCGGTAAAGTAAACGGTATTGGACGAACTACGTTAGAACTGATCCAAGCATTAGCAAAAATAGATAATCTGCCTTTTGAAATAATACTTTATTCCCAAAATATGAAAGGAATAGGTGGACGTAATACGGGATTGCCATTCAAAAAATGCCATGTTTACCTGCCTCATCGGGAGAAAATAGATAAATTATTGGCAAAGTTTCCTATAAAAGAATATTTAACCGGATATGACCTGATGCACATACCGCATAATTTTGAGTATGTACACTGTCCGGAAAAATGCGTGGTAACGCTACATGATGCTTTATTTATGAAAATTCAGGAAAAGGCTTTTGAACACGAAAAAATGAAGTTGATTGTTCCACCTTTCATACAAAAATGCAAACATGTAATTACCTGCTCCAATGCATCCAAAAAGGATATTATAGAAACGATGAGAATACCCCCTGAAAAAATATCTGTCATATATTGGGGAGTAAAACATGATATATTCTATCCGCAGGTAAATAAAATTCGTGTAAAACAGGAACTCCAATCAAAGTTCAACATTGCCAACCCATTCTTTTTAAGCGTATCTTGCAATACAGAGCGCAAGCGCACTGATGTTTTAGTAAATAGCTATCTCACTCTGTTAAAGGATAAGCAAATTAGCCATGACCTAGTTTTGGTATGGGGAAATCCTCCTCAAACTTTATTAGACAAAATAAAACGAAGTGGATTCCAAACACGCATACACTTTTTAAAGAACATTTCTGATACAGATTTGGCTTTATTATATAATGGTGCTACAGCCATGTTCTTCCCTTCTAGTTATGAAGGTTTTGGATTACCTCTATTGGAAGCCATGGCATGTGGTACTCCTGTAGTAACATGTCGTAACAGTTCGTTAGACGAAATAGCAGGAGAAGCTGCTATTTATTTGGAAGAATCTGTTTCAGAAAGTTTGATTAATACACTAAACGATATTGAACAAAACCATTTCGATCTTAATATGTTAGTTGAAAAAGGTATAAAACGGGCATCACATTTTACATGGAGAAAAACAGCAATAGAAACTATAGGAATATATTCTAAAGCTTTAGATTTAATATGACAATTCTCATTTGCCTCCCTTGCCTACTAACAGGAGGCACAGAAATACAAACCCTCAACTTGGTACGGGCATTAGCTACAGGCAGGCATCGAATCGTCACTGTATGCTATTTTGAATATAGCCCAGAGATGGTTACCCGATTCCAACAGGCAGGAAGTGAAGTAGTTTGTCTGAGTAAAGACGGAACACGCATCGGAGGTTGGAAAGGAATCATCTTCCTCTACAAAGGGCTTCGGAGGGTATTAAAACAATACCGACCGGAAGTGGCACACGTACAGTACATGGCACCGGGAGCGATTCCGATTCTGTTGTTACGCCTGTTAGGAATGCGTCAGATCGTAGCAACCGCGCATACGGCGGCCGACATTTATCCGAGCCTGCGACAGGTACACTTCATTCAACAACATTGTGTACGGGC
>OHAQ01002611.1_pt1 | contig 12969 bp, 14 predicted proteins | sample 1577111 | NCBI WGS metagenome assembly OHAQ01 (sample SAMEA3541549, study PRJEB24748) | human gut metagenome | biome: human gut; feature: human-associated habitat; material: faeces | place: China | collected 2012 | reverse complement strand
CGAAAGCGGTTGTCTGTCCGTTCGCCTACCAGCCAGGCGATGTCTTCGCCGCAACACAACACCCATTGGCGTTGTTTTTGCAGGAGGGAATATTTGCGGTCGGTCAGATAATCGCTTACTTTTTTGCGCCCTTTCATACCGAAGGGCACGAACGTGTCGCCCGTCTGCCATAGGCGCAGGGTCAGTGCGTGGTGCAGCTTGGCGGTGTCGAAACAGGCGGTGAGGCGGTCGCGGGGGATGATGAAGTCGGGCGTCAGCTCCACTTCCGTCATTTCCAGTCGGGGCGGGCGGTTCATGGTTTGTTTGTTTTGCATCAGCAACAGGTCGCGGTCCTTTACCACCAGCCAGCCTTCCGATTCGAAGGCCTTGCCTGCCTGCCCTTCGAGCGAGCGGAAGATGTCGTCCGTCTGCGCTTCGTTGAAGCCCAGCGGGTGGAGGATTTCATGGAGCAGTGCCTGCGGCTCCGCTTCCTTGAGCAAGGCGGTTATGCGGATGCCTTCGGGGCAGAGCACCCTTTCCCTGGCTTCGGCTATACCTATATTATATAAGGTGGCAGCTTCGTCCAGATGGGCGGCCGTGCGGAGGATGCTACGTCGGACGGACGGGTTGATTTCCTGCATCAGGGGCAGGAGGTTCAGGCGTATCTTGTTGCGCGTGTATTCGTCCTGCAGGTTGGTGCTGTCGGTGACGTACGACTGGCCTTGGCGGTCGAGGTAGTGCAGGATGTCATCGCGCGTGAGGCAGAGTAGGGGGCGGACGATGTGGCCGTTGCGTGGGCGGATACCTCGCAAGCCGTTGATGCCCGTGCCCCGCATCAGGTTGAGGAGGAAGGTCTCCACGCTGTCGTCGGCATGGTGGGCCACGGCTACGACGTCGGCGCCCAGCTCTTGACGGAGGGTTTCGAACCATTGGTAGCGCAGCTCGCGCGCGGCCATTTCGATGGAGATGTGCCGGTTGGCGGCGTGTTGGGTGGTGTCGAAGTGGACGACGTGCAGGGCGACGTGCCGCTCCTCGCACAGGTGGCGGACGAACTGTTCGTCGCGGTCGGACTCCTCTCCGCGCAGGTGGAAGTTGCAATGCGCCGCCTCGCATGCATAACCCAGCTCCGTCAGCAGGAGCAGGAGGGCCACGGAGTCGGCGCCGCCGCTCAGGGCCACGATGACTTTGCCGCCAGCTTCCAGCAGACGTTCTTGGGCAATGTATTGGGCAACTTTCTTCTTTTCCATACCTGCAAAGGTAGTATAAACCGAGAGAAATACAAAAGACGAAAACAACGTTTTCGGGCTTTTTTATTTCCGAGGCGCCGTTGTTTTATTAGCAGGTCAGCATTTCCTCGGAAAGCACTGCTTTGCAACCTTTAAAGCATTGCTTTCTTCCTTTGAAAGCATTGCTTTCCGAAATGACTTGTAGAGCGATACAGATGAGGTTTGCTATCAGTTTTTTACGCCTTGTTATTTAAAAACATTCTAAATTGCTTGCGGGTTGTCGGCATATCTCGTATCTTTGCATCCGAAAAATCATAGAGAAAGGCAAATACTATGCGTTTATCCGAATTGAATACCGGCGAGAAAGGCTTGATTGTCAAGGTGATGGGCCACGGAGGTTTCCGCAAGCGCATTGTGGAGATGGGCTTCATCAAGGGCAAGACGGTGGAGGTGCTGCTCAACGCACCTTTGCGCGACCCTGTGAAATACAAGGTGATGGGTTACGAAATCTCCCTGCGCCGCCAGGAGGCCGACATGATTGAGGTCATTAGCGAACAGGAGGCGAGGGAGCACAACGTGCAACCCGGCTACCACAAGGGACTGGAGGAAGACATCCGCCTGACCGAGGACGAAATGAGAACGCTGGCGCGCGACAAGCGCCGCACCATCAACGTGGCGCTGGTGGGCAATCCGAACTGCGGCAAGACATCGCTCTTCAACATCGCTTCGGGGGCGCACGAGCATGTGGGCAACTACAGCGGCGTGACGGTCGATGCCAAGGAAGGCTTCTTCGACTTCCAGGGCTACCGCTTCCGCATCGTCGACCTGCCGGGCACGTATTCGCTTTCGGCCTATTCGCCCGAGGAAATCTACGTCCGCCGCCACATCATCGACCAGACGCCGGACATCATCATCAATGTGGTCGACGCCTCCAACCTGGAGCGTAACCTCTACCTGACTACCCAGCTGATAGACATGAACGTCCGCATGGTAGTGGCGCTGAACATGTACGACGAGCTGGAGGCCAGCGGCAATACGCTGGATTATGTGAAGCTGGGCGAACTCTTTGGCATGCCGATGCTGCCCACCGTGAGCCGTACGGGCCGCGGCGTGGAAAATCTTTTCCACGTCATCATCACCCTTTACGAAGGAGGCGACTTCCTCGACAAGAAGGGAAAGGTGCGCGCCGAAATCCTCGAAGACTTCCGCCAGTGGCACAAGGAATATGTGCCCGACCACGCTTTCGGCACCCATCAGGAAGAGGAGGAGCATCCGCGAGGTTTCTTCCGCCACATCCACATCAACCACGGCCCCGAACTGGAGCGCAGCATCGATGCGGTGAAGCTGGTCATCAGCGAAAACGAAAACATCCGTCACAAATACTCCACCCGTTTCCTCTCCATCAAGTTGCTGGAGAACGACAAGGACCTGGAGGGCATGGTGAAGACCCTGCCCAACGGCAACAAGATATTGGAGGTGCGCGACCGCGAGAAGCAGCGCATCCGCGAGGTGATGAACGAGGACAGCGAGCAGGCCATCACCGACGCCAAGTATGGCTTCATCTCGGGTGCCCTTCGCGAGACGTTCGTGGACAACCATCAGGACAAGGAGCGCATGACGCGCGTGATAGACGCCATCGTGACCCACCGCATCTGGGGATTTCCCATCTTCTTCCTCTTCATGTTCCTGATGTTTGAAGTGACTTTCGTGTTGGGAGCCTACCCGCAGGACTGGATTGAGAGCCTGGTGAACGTCATCGGAACCTTCATCAGCAACAATATGACCGAAGGGCCGTTGAAGGATTTGCTCATCGACGGTATTATCGGTGGCGTGGGAGGCGTCATAGTCTTCCTGCCCAACATCCTGATACTTTATCTGTTCATTTCGCTGATGGAAGATTCGGGCTACATGGCCCGTGCAGCCTTCATCATGGACAAGATTATGCACAAGATGGGCTTGCACGGCAAGTCGTTCATTCCTCTGATTATGGGCTTCGGATGCAATGTGCCTGCCGTATTGGCTTCGCGCACCATCGAGAACCGCAAGAGCCGGCTGGTGACCATCCTCATCAATCCTCTCATGTCGTGCAGTGCGCGCCTGCCCATCTACCTGTTGCTGGTAGGCGTCTTCTTCCCCCATCATGCCAGCCTGGTGTTGCTGAGTATTTATAGCTTGGGCATCATTCTGGCTGTAGTCATGGCGCGTCTCTTCAGCCGCTTCCTTGTGAAGGGCGACGACACGCCGTTCGTCATGGAGCTGCCTCCCTACCGCATGCCTACTTCGAAAGCTATCTTCCGCCACACGTGGGAGAAGGGGGCACAATACCTGCGCAAGATGGGTGGTGTCATCATGGTAGCCTCCATCATCATTTGGGTGCTGGGGTATTTCCCGCGTCCTTCCGAGTCGATGGACTTGGCGCAGCAACAGGAGAATTCCTATATCGGCCGCATCGGTAAGGCCATCGAGCCGACTATCGAGCCATTGGGCTTCGACTGGAAGCTGGGCATCGGCATCCTGTCGGGTGTGGGAGCCAAGGAACTGGTGGTCAGTTCGCTGGGCGTGCTCTATGCCGATGATGCCGAAGCCGACCAGACGACCTTGGCCCAACGGCTGCCCATCACGCCGCTGGTAGCCTATGGCTATATGGTTTTCATCCTGCTTTATTTCCCATGCGTGGCTACGCTGGCCGCCATCAGGCAGGAGGCGGGCGGCTGGAAGTGGGCGGCATTTGCGGCTGCCTATACAACTGTATTGGCATGGATCATGTCCTTTGCCGTTTATCAGATAGGAGGATTGTTTGTATGACCGACTGGCAACATTGGGCGGTAGCCCTGATCGTACTGCTGTGTCTGTGGAGCATTGTAAAGAGTGTCCGCTCCTTTTTCCGCCGTTCGCGGAAAGGGGAAAATCCTTGTAGCGGATGCTCTTGTGGGTGTTCGGGCGGTTGTCCTTCGGCGACCGTGAAAAAAGAAATGAAGAAAAAATGCTGCGGATAGTTGGTAATTAGAAAAATTGTACTACCTTTGCATCCGCAATCGGGAAGTAACCCCTTGCAAATCGATCTTGGTACCTTGGATGAGTGGCTTAGTCAGCGGTCTGCAAAACCGTGTACGGCGGTTCGAATCCGCCAGGTACCTCGAAATCCAATAGAAGCCCTGCCTTTAAAAAGGCGGGGCTTTTGTTGTTTATTGACTTTCAGTCATTTACCTACTTATCGAATTTAGTGATTTAAAGTGCATCCGTAGAACGGCTGTAGCCCGATGCAAAATTAATACCCGATTGTAGAACATGATTAACGTAAGAACATATCTTCGAAAATATGCTCAAGAAACAAGTGGAGTGGTTTGGGTTTCATTCTACATTAATCGCGAGAAGGTGAATTTTTCGACCAAAGTTTCTGTGGACTGCAAGAATTGGAATGAAAAGATTGCTTGTGTCAAACCTGGTGATAAGAATGCCGCTGATAAGAATCTCATAATTGAAAACATTCATTCTCGGATCAATAATGTATTGGTAAAGTACAGACTGAAAGATAAGAAGTTGACAAGGGATGCTTTTCTTCGAGCATATCATCGACCAGATGATTATAGTTGTTTCTTTGACTATGTAACCGCACAACAAAAAAGGCTATCTGTACGTACGGAAACCAGTACGTTGAACACACATATGTCGGCTATCAGAAAGATCCAGCAATTCGCTCCAGCTCTCACCTTTGATGATATCACTAAAGATTGGTTAGACGACTACTTCATTTACTTGCGTAAAGAGCTTGACAATAATAGCAATACCGCTTACAAGAACATGGGTATCCTCAAGAAATATGTTAGGATGGCCTACAAGGACGGATATATGGATGAGAACCCCTTCGAAGCATGGCAGATCAAGAAAACGACTGCAAGCTGCGTATATCTAACAGAAGATGAACTAACAAGATTGACAGCCTTATATCGAAGTGGGGAACTGGAATATAACCTTCACAAAACACTAGAGTTCTTCCTATTCTTATGCTTCAGTTCTCTGCATGTGGGGGATGCTAAAAAACTGAAATTAGAACAATTCGGAGAGGCATCATTTACTTATTTTCGAATCAAACTGCGCAACAAGAAGCCAGAACCTATTGTTGTCCCAATATCTGAACCTCTTCGAGCACTCATTATTAATATAGCTGGCCCCCGTAAGAAGGGACCGCTTTTTGAATTGACACAGGCCGATCAGACAATGAATAGGAACCTGAAGGATATCGCGGCTATTGCAGAGATTGAAAAGCCACTCACCCATAAGGTCGGTAGGCATACGTTTGCGACCATCTTCTTGAGGAAAACGAAGGATATCGCTGCACTCCGTGAGATACTTGGACATTCCGACATCAGCGAAACACTAATATACGCTCATGTCCTGGAAGAGAGTAAACAAGAGGGCGTGCAATGTTTCAATGCTTTCAAAATATAGGAATAATAGCTGTGCATTCGTGCGCTATTATATATTGTTTTGTTTTTCAAATAGATAGCTTCGCACAAATCAAGCACTATTTTTGCACGATTTTGTATTGTCCGCTAATATACCTACATTTGCTTCATGAAAAAGAACATCGAAATACATCTTGTGGACTTGTCCACCACGCTTCCGCTTCCATACGCAGACGAGGGCATCCGTGCCGGGTTTCCTTCGCCGGCGCAGGACTACATGGAGCAAGCCATAGATCTAAACAAGGAACTTATTAAGCACCCATCCAGCACGTTTTACGGCCGTGTAGTCGGTGACAGCATGAAGGATGAAGGTATTGAAGAGGGCGACATCCTCGTCATCGATAAATCGCTGGAGTTGATAGAGGGCGACCTGGCCGTGTGCTATGTTGATGGCGAGTTCACGGTGAAGCGGGTTTCCATCGAAGGCGACACCGTTTGGTTGGTTCCTTCCAATCCTGATTACCCACGTATCAAGGTGACTGCTGACAATGATTTCTTAGTCTGGGGAATTGTGACCTACACTATCAAGAAAAATCGCAGAAGGAGGTAGCCATGTTCGGGCTGATGGACTGCAACAACTTCTACGCCTCCTGCGAACGGGTATTCAATCCTTCGTTGAATGGCAGGCCCGTTGTCGTACTATCGAACAACGATGGCTGTGTTATTGCTCGCTCTAATGAAGCAAAGGCTCTGGACATTCCGATGGGTGCGCCAGCTTATCAGATAAAAGAACTGGTCGAGAAGCATGGAGTAGCAGTATTCTCATCGAACTATACTCTCTATGGAGATATGTCCGCACGGGTTATGTCCATTCTTTCCTCGCTGGTGCCGGACATCGAAGTATATTCCATCGATGAAGCATTCGTCAATCTGGATGGCGTCAAGGACTACCAAAGCCTCGGAACTACCATCGTCAACAAGGTATATAAAGGTACAGGTATTCCCGTTAGTCTGGGCATAGCGCCGACCCGTACCTTGGCAAAGATGGCCAACAAGTTCGCAAAGAAATATCCGGCCTATAAGCGCGTCTGCTGTATAGACACAGATGAAAAACGAGAAAAGGCCCTACGTTTATTTGAAATTGGCGATGTCTGGGGAATCGGTCGGAGACAAGCAGCCAAGCTGGAGAAGGAAGGCGTGAAGACCGCCTACGACTTCACCCAGCTACCCGGTTCATGGGTACGCAAGTACATGACGGTAGTTGGCGAACGTACCTGGAAAGAACTCCGTGGAATACCCTGCATCACGGAGAACATTACGCCCCGTAAGCAGATTTGCACATCACGTAGCTTCGGCCAGATGATTGACAGCATCGAGCAGATGGATGAAGGGGTATCTACCTTCGCTTCGACTTGTGCCAAAAAGCTCAGGGAGCAGAAGGGTTATGCCGTGTCACTCAATGTTTTCATCATAACTAACCGATTCCGTGAGGATCTTCCTCAGTATTGGAAAAGTATTTCGGTCAATCTACCCGTGCCAACAGACGACACGCTTGAAATTGTTCACTATGCCCTGACCGGATTACGAAGCATCTTCAGAACTGGGTACCAATATAAGAAGGCTGGAGTCATCATCACGGAGATCACCTACAATGTCCAACATAACTTATTCGACAGCGTGGACCGAGATAAACGAGACCGGTTGATGAACGCTATCGACTCAATCAACGGGAAGCATGGGCACTCCGTCAAGTTAGCCGTACAGGGACAGGGAACAGGTTGGAAGCTGAAGCAGGAGCAGCTATCCAAGCACTACACGACAGATCTTGGAGAGATTATTGAGATTAATTGCAGAGAATGAAGGATTAACTTATTGTCTTATTAAATTTGGAAATTTCTTGTTGATCGTCTCCTGCAATAATCTTATTGTTAGTAAAGTCAACAGCTATATAAAATCTGTCATTAAATTTACTAAAAAACAAATCAGCTCTTTCATTAAATTCTCTCATTGTATTACTATCCAATTCTAATGCTTCGGCTATTCTTCTTGCAGCTCTTTTGGCAACTCTTCTCATGTCTGCAATATCTCTTCTATTGCATTTTAAAACAGGCAATATAGCCTCATAAAATGAATCGATAAATTTTTTGCTAGTTTCTGTGTCCTTAAATGAATCCAGTATCTCTTTTTCTATTGCTTTATATTCTTTTCCACGTTGGTTAGTAAACTCTATTCGTCCAATCTTATCTGCAAAATACAACCTGAAATCAAGCGAACTCTTGGAACCTTTATTCATTCGTTTGTGAATATGTAAACTACGTTCATATGCAATAGCTGTACCACTTTGATGGTTATCCATGCTAATTGTTTGATTTTCTATTAATGAATATAAAGCCATAACATAAAGGATTATTTATTACAATTGCAAATCTAGATAATTTATTGCAAAAAATTAGATGATATAGAAATTAAATAGTGATTTATATATGCCTATTCAGCCTTCACAAAAAATCCCCGACCGCCTTCCGGCAGCCAGGGATTGTCATTTGTTAGTTTCTTAAGCCATAACCTCTGTTATTGCACGACGAAGATACTACTTTTTTCGAGACTTGTATATCATCCAGCCGACAATTATCAGAGCAAAAGCGATGATAATCCCGAATGCCCATCCGCCCAGCTCCAGCTTCATCTGTTGCCAGCGGGTGAGCTCCTTCTCTACCGGGTAAGGCTCACGGATAGTGTCTGTCTGGTTAACATACATGGTGTCGTGCACCACCTTGTCACGGTACACGTACTTGTACCTCTCCATCCATACGGTGTCTCCCTTCTCACGAATATAGATGCTGTCATGCCGGTAGATGCTGTCTCGCTGCACCTGGTTGATGTAGATGCTGTCAGTCCGTACGGTTTCTACGGGAATATAACGTCCACTTTTGCATGACCATATTGCTAACGTCAGCAATATAATGCACAACCATTTTCCCGAGGCCACGAAAATGCTCCTGAAAGTATTCACTCCCCGTATCATAGCCCAAAGTATTCGCATATACCCTGTACATGCAATTCGACAATCGCTTTCTTTCCCTCTTCAGAAAGCAGGTAGTCCACATCCTCTTTGTTGTCCTGGAATAGATTCTCCGTGAGTACCGCCGGGCACTTGGTGTGCTTCAAAATATACAGATGGCCTTCTTTGTCCGGGTCACCGTCGGTCTCGTCCTTTCGGATCTTGAATCCGGCCCGTTCTGCAGCATTATACAGGCAGGTCGCCAGTTTGTCGGCTTTTGTCTGTCCTACACTGGTCCACGCTTCCCAGCCGCGGGCACTCATCCACTCCGCTCCACTTCCTGCAGCATTGCAGTGGATAGAAACAAGGATGGCTTCACTGGCCTTGTACTCGTTAACACGCTTGCACCGCTCGGCCAGCGGAACATCAATCTCTTCTCGCACGATGCGCTCGGCGTCGAGACCACGCTTGCGGAGCTCATGCACTACGCGTTCTGCAATCTCACGTGCATAGGCATATTCAAAAAGCCTACCGTCAGGTGAACGCTTTCCTGCTGTGTTGCTCCCGTGGCCGTTATCAATTAATATTTTCATTTGTTACACTCCTTTTCTTTAGTTACTTCTTCGATTATCTCTCCTGCAGTATTGTACTTCTTTTTGATGTACCCTACAAGAAGCCTCTTGATGCTGACTTTATTTTTGATTCCGTGGATGGCACAAATATGGTCGGCAATGCTGTCAAATTCAAATATAAAAGCCAACCCCAGGCCACACATGGCGGAGATAGTATAAGAGCAGATGCCAACTGGCTGGAGGATAGCAAGCCCCAGCATGAAGCCAAGTACCAGGTAAGAATTGTACTCGATGAACTTACACATCGTCCTTCGTCCGGCCCTCGAGAACCGGAAGTCCTCGCCGCGCTTCACCACGCTGTCGATGATACCAAGCACAAAGTCGGCCACAATCATTACGATGATGAATGCCATCATCCAGCGAAGCTCGAAGACTACTTCCTTGATTTCTCCGACGAAGGAGTAAGCCCCGGCAACTGCAAGTTGCGGGGCTATGGTGTTCAGCAGCTTCTCCATTATTCATCCTTAACTTTCCCACCGAACAACTTGGCCAGCCATTCCGAGGTTACGACAGACACAATTCCGGTTGATGCCAGAGCAACGAACAACGCATCAATCACTACGACCCAGATGCTTGCATCGGCAGGAGGAAAGCCTAAGTTCATCCACCAGCTGAATAAGGTTACAACCACGCCGACAACAGCCGTCACCCACATCGACACCCATTTGTTCATCGGGTTAGTTAGCTTGCTTGCGATGAAACCAACTACAGCAGGAACAACCACCGTGGAGATACCAACAAAGCTTGCGAAACCATCGAGGATGTCGGGCAATACCGTATCAGATCCATCGGCTGCTAATACACTCACTACGCACATGATCAGTGCGACAAAACAAAAAAATAATCTCTTCATAACAAACATTTTTAAGGGTTAATAATCTGTCACAAAGATAGCCGGACACAGCTCGTAGATAAAAGGACACACCGGCATTCCACTGACATCGCTTGTCAGTGGGTAGATTATGGGTATATTCCATGGAAATATACCAGGAATGTACCAATTTCCAAGTACGAAAAGAAAAATACCTACAACCGCTTACGTTTTCGTATGCTCTTCAGGTCGCGGACGATGGTGTCGGAAAGCACTTCCGAATAAATCTGCGTGGTCTTGACTGACGTATGGCCAAGCACCTTCTGCACCGTCGTAATGGCGACACCTTGATGCACCAACAGGGTCGCACAGGTGTGACGGGCTGTGTGATATGTAAAGTGCTTTTTCACTCCGGCCAACTTACCAACCTCGGCCAGCAGCTTGTTGGTCTCGCAGTTAGACGGGATGGCTGCCAGCTCCTCGATAGATGGATAGCGGTCGATTACCTCGAGAGCCTTGCCGTCGAAGAGCAGGGGCAGCGGTAGCTTGATTTCGATATTGGTCTTTTGCATCTTCAGGCACAGCCACCTTGTGCGATTAATCGGTACCACGTTCATGGTCGATAACGCACAGAAATCGGAGTAGCGCAGGCCCGTGTAGCAGCAGAACAGGAAGGCATCGAGCACGTGACGATGGCGCTGATCAGCGAGCTGCACCGCCTCCAGCCGACGCAGTTCGTCGGGGGTGAGAAACTCATGCTTCCCTTTTTCCTGCCGTATTTTAAACTTCCTGAAGGGATAGGCATCGGCCGGCATGTAGCCGTCGTTGATGGCCTCGTTGATAAGGGTACGCAGCTGGCGCAGGTGCTTGGCCACGGTATTCACGCCTTTGCCTTGCTCCCGCAGCCAAGCCTCGAAGTCCTTCAACATGGTATAGGTTAGGTCGGCGAACTCCAGACCTGGCCGGAACTGCTCGAGCTGGCCGACGGTGGATAGAAGGTTTTCCTTGGTGTTGGGTCGCTTGTCAGAACTCTCGATGGCCGACCGGGCGAATGCTGGAAAGGTAATGGTAGCTGGTGCCTTCTTCTTCACTGCATCCCGCAGCAAGGCTAGCGTAGGCTGGATGCCGCGCTTCCAAAATCCAAGCTCTATTGCCTGCAGGTGGATGATGAATTCGAAGAGAAGCGCATTGAGCTCGATGTCTTGAGGGTGATTGATGACTTGTGAACTATTCTTATCCCAATGCTCCGGCTGGAGGTAGATGTTAGTCGTCAGGTAGATGTTACGCAGGTTCAGCTTAGCCTCTACCTGTACAAGTGCGGTGCCTTGGTGGTTGAGCTGGTTCTTTCTGTTGTACACCAGCCGATATCGTATTTTCTGCATAGTTTTTTTTGTGCGTAAAGGTATTAAAACGTGAGGAATGAAGCTTACGGCGGGCACCGTGGGAGGACTTATAGACTACAAGTCTTTTTCTGGCCTTATTATAGCCGGCAGTATTCCTTCAGCAGGTACAAATAAAGTTGGCGATATTTCGGCAGTTTCATATTCGTGCTATGGTTATTATAATAACGTCAATGATAGTTCTGGTGAATATGCGCCAGCTTACTCGTTTGGGATGTTTTTAAGGATTTATCACAAAGCAAGAAAGGTTATTCTATATCTAACATCAGACAACCATATTTGGTCTAAAGAAGATAGTGGAAGTATTTATAAAATCATATAAGGAGGCTTCTCAGCCTCCTATTAAACTATCAGCAATGCTAATAGTCTTAACAGGTGCCAATGATGACACCTGAACAATTTCACCATTGTCTACAGGTATAAATAAATCTGAAGTAGATTCAATCAGTGCATAACTTGCACTATAGGTACTGTTATAAGTCCCTGTAATGTAGACTTTATATTCTAAATCAGTTTCAACTAATATGATATTACCAGTTTTGTCAGGATTAAGCCCATATCCTTTTAACTTAAAATTATAATTATTAAGCGAATGGTCACAACATAGAATCAAGTCGCAACTTGTCTTAAAAGATCCGATTAATATCCGAATTACATGCCCGTAATAAGTACTAGACTTTTTGTATGTAGCTACGTGACGTGCCTCTGTATTGATTGAAGGAATCTGTACATATGTAATTCTTCTTCTGTATTTAGCAGGCATAAGTCCTTTATTTTCAGTAGAAGCTTCAGGTAGCAGTTCTCCCACCCAGGCAACTTATATTACCAAATGTATAAATTTGAGTGAGGTCCTTGAGTATTTTACTCCTTGACAAAAACACACAAGGAGTAAATGGTCATGGACTGGTGGGAGAACTAATCGGTGTTGTTTCTTCAGAGAAAAACGGACTGATGCCTAAGAACGGTTTTATAAACTTAGGTAGAGGTATTAACTCAGGTAATGGGGATGGTACTGACATACAAAATGGGTACGCTTACATTTTCGATAAGGACGATAGTGGTTTGGCAGGTCCTGTATTTGCCGTACAGCCATTAGACGGATATTCATTGCAAATAAAAGCTCAGGCAGACGGATCACGAATTAAAATTAGGACACTTTCTTCAAATGGTTGGGGAACTTGGAGAGAAATTCAATTGAAATGATTCGACAAGATGTATTATCTTCTATCTGGGTGGGAGGATTTATCGGATATGGTATGCTGTATAGAGGCGAAGTCAACGATGCTAATAATGCTAAACAAATAGGGTATTATATAGTGAGTAGAAATGGCTTGAATGTACCAACTCCCGCCGATGGGAAAATTACATATATATATGTTTATCCCTGTCCTAATTATGGATTTCTCCAAATTCTTATACCATACGATAATAACGTCAATGAATTATTTTACAGACGTAATTTTGGAGAATTTGGAGCGTGGTTTAAATTCAATTTGGTTGGTCTGTAAGGAGGC
>OHAQ01002607.1_pt1 | contig 12982 bp, 9 predicted proteins | sample 1577111 | NCBI WGS metagenome assembly OHAQ01 (sample SAMEA3541549, study PRJEB24748) | human gut metagenome | biome: human gut; feature: human-associated habitat; material: faeces | place: China | collected 2012 | reverse complement strand
AACCTCTACTTTTGCAGCAAATAATTAACGCACGCTAACATTTATGAAACGATTTATCAGATTACTCTCATTAGTTCTTTTAATTATGAGTACAAGCGGTAACACTTTTGCAGAAGAAAAAGTGAACGTAGTCAAACAAGGTACTATCCGCGGACGTATTGTGGATACTTCCAAACAGATTCTGCCGGGAGCCTCCATCTATATTGAAAAATTACACACCGGAGTAACAAGTGATATCAACGGTTACTACACATTTGCCAATCTTACTCCCGGCACATACACCGTAAAAGTAAGTTATGTAGGTTACTCTCCTGTCGAAATGAAGATCACCATTCCTGCCGGAAAGACACTCGAAAAAGATGTAGTGCTCAACGAAGGATTGGAACTGCAGGAAATAGTGGTAGGCGGTGCTTTCCAAGGACAACGCCGTGCCATCAATGCACAGAAAAACAATCTGGGAATCACTAATGTCGTTTCAGCCGACCAAGTCGGTAAATTCCCCGACTCTAATATCGGAGATGCGTTGAAACGTATCAATGGTATCAACGTACAATATGACCAAGGAGAAGCCCGCTTCGGACAAGTACGCGGAACAAGCGCCGACCTGAGCTCCGTAACTGTCAACGGCAACCGTGTACCCTCTGCCGAAGGTGATACCCGTAACGTACAGCTCGACCTGATTCCAGCCGACATGATTCAGACTATCGAAGTAAACAAGGTAGTAACCCCGGATATGGACGCCGATGCCATTGGCGGCTCTATCAATCTGGTAACGAAGAACTCACCCTATAAGCGCAGCATTGCTGCCACCGCAGGAACAGGCTACAACTGGATTAGCGAAAAAGCCCAGCTGAACCTGGGATTTACCTACGGTGACCGTTTCTTCAATAATAAATTAGGGCTGATAGTATCTGCCTCCTATCAAAATGCCCCCTCCGGTTCTTACGACACCGAGTTTACCTGGGAGCAGGATAAAGACGGCAAAGCATACGTCAATGACTACCAAATGCGCCAGTATTACGTAACCCGCGAACGTCAAAGCTACTCCGCCGCTTTGGACTGGGACATCAGCACCAACCACAAACTCACTTTCAAAGGTATCTTCAATAACCGCAACGACTGGGAAAACCGTTACCGCACTAACCTGAAAGACCTTGAACCGGATGGCAGCGCCACCGTACGCATACAAACCAAAGCCGGAACGCCCGATAACCGCAATGCCCGTCTGGAACGCCAGCGCACGATGGATTTTTCACTTGGCGGTGAACACCTCTTCGGACTTCTTTCCATGGACTGGCATGCAAGTTATGCCAAAGCCAGCGAAGAGCGTCCCAACGAGCGCTACATCGACTTCCAACTCAAGAAACAGAAATTCGATATAGACCTGAGCAACGAACGCCAGCCTTTCGCATCTCCCAAAGACGGTTCTACAATGACCTTGAATGACGAATTCAGCCTGAAAGAACTGACCGAGCAACAGGAAGACATCAAAGAGCAGGACTTGAAATTCTCCGCCAACTTCAAACTCCCGTTCAAGAATGGCAACAAACTGAAATTCGGCGCAAAGGTAGTTCGTAAAACCAAAGATAAAACTGTGAACTTCTACGAATATTCTCCGCTGGACGAAGATGCTTTTATGGAAAACAGCCTTAAAAATACTGTTGACCAATCCAACAAGCACTTTATGCCCAACAGCAAATACCAGACAGGAATCTATGCCAGCAAGGAATACACCGGAGCATTAGACCTTAACAACCCTGCATTGTTCGAGAAAGAACAAGTACAGGAAGAGCTGGCAGGTAACTTTGAGGCACGCGAAACGGTCAGCTCCGGCTATGTCCGCTTTGACTCAAAAATCACAGACCGCATAGAGCTGATGTCCGGCTTGCGTATCGAGAACACCAATCTGGCTTATACCGGACGTACATACGATGCAGACGAAGACATCACCGGCAAGACCGAACGTCAGCGCAACAGCTACATTAATTTCCTGCCTTCGCTGCTGGTAAAGTGGAATGCAAACGATGACTTCAAGGTACGCGGTTCATTTACCCAAACACTGTCACGTCCCAAGTACTCGGCTCTTGTACCGAGCGTAAACATCAAGCGTTCCGACAACGAAATCACTATCGGTAATCCGGAATTGAAACCGACCACATCCTACAACTTCGACTTGAGCGCCGACTATTATTTCCGCAGCATCGGTCTGGTCAGTGCTGGTATCTTCTACAAGAAAATCGATGATTTCATCGTAGACCAAGTCAGCACCAACTACGAATATCAGGGCAATGTATATACTCGATTCACACAGCCCAAGAATGCGGGCAACGCCAACCTGCTCGGAGTAGAACTCTCTTACCAACGCGACTTCGGTTTCATCGCCCCTGCCTTGAAGTGCATCGGCTTTTACGGAACTTACACCTATACGCACTCCCGCGTAGAAGACTTCAACTTCGAAGGACGCGAAAACGAAGAAGGCCTCAGTATGCCGGGTTCACCGGCACACACCGCCAATGCTTCACTCTATTTCGAGAAAGCCGGACTGAACATCCGCGTAAGCTATAATTTCGCTTCCGACTTTATCGATGAAATGGGTGAAAGCACTTTCTACGACCGTTACTACGACAAAGTGAACTACATGGACGCCAACGCAAGCTATACGTTCGGAAAGAAAATAAAGACTACATTCTATGCCGAAGCCAATAACCTGCTGAACCAGCCTCTCCGCTACTACCAGGGAACGAAAGACCGTACCATGCAAGCCGAATACTACGGTGTAAAGGTGAATGCCGGAGTGAAGATTAATTTTTAAACACATCACCACAGAGAGACAGAGCATTTTCTTTTGTAACACACCAAATGAAAAAACAATGCAACCGTATACCCTCTGCAGTGAATAAATAACATCCAAACAATGAAGAAAATATTCTTTTTACTATTCGTCGCCCTGCTGGGCAACTGGGCAAGTGCCCAAATTACCGATTATTCCGTATTCGACAAAAAGTTCAACTTCTATGTAGCCAATGACCTGGGACGCAACGGCTATTATGACCAGAAGCCCATTGCCGAACTGATGGGAGTAATGGCGGAAAACGGCACAGACCCGGAGTTTGTACTCGCTGCGGGTGATGTGCACCACTTTGAAGGCGTACGTTCCGTCAACGACCCGTTGTGGATGACTAATTACGAACTGATTTACAGCCATCCCGAACTGATGATAGACTGGTTCCCTTTGCTGGGTAATCATGAATACCGTGGCAACACGCAAGCCGTACTGGATTATTCGAATATCAGCCGCCGCTGGACAATGCCCGCACGTTACTATACCAAAGTTTTTGAAGACAAAGGCATGACTATCCGGGTAGTTTGGGTAGATACTGCTCCGATGATAGACAAATACCGTAATGAGAAAGAGACTTATCCCGATGCTTGCCAACAAGATTACAAACAACAACTCGCATGGATTGATTCTGTCCTGACCGCCGCTAAAGAAGACTGGGTAATCGTGGCCGGACACCACCCCATTTATGCCGAAACACCGAAAGACGGAAGCGAACGCCGGGATATGCAGTCGCGGCTCGACCCTATACTCCGCAGGCACAACGTAGACATGTATATCTGCGGACATATCCATAACTTCCAGCATGTGCGCGTACCGGGCAGTAATATAGATTATATCACCAACACCTCAGGTTCGCTCAGCCGCAAAGTCAACCCTATTGAAGGTACCGTTTTTTGCAGTCCCGAACCGGGCTTTTCCATAGTATCTGCCGATAAAAAAACACTGGAACTGCGCATGATTGACAAACAAGGCAATGTACTGCACACTGTTACACGCAGCAAATAACCCGTTTTTTAAGTCAATAGGAAAATCCTGATTATACGAAGTTGTATCGGAAAGAACCAAACCATCATTCCGATACGACTTCTTTCAATTATTTCTTTTTCCGTAGTACCATCCTTCGGAGCCGTACTTACATTTCCGTCACGCGTAACCATATAATGTGGAGATATAATTTCCGCCCCGGTTTCGGAACAATTCTCCGCATTTACAAGCGCAAACGAACTTCCTCTTGGCTCGTTTAATCAGAATTTTGCATTATCTTTGCGCGCAAAATAATATACTTCATGAACATTCTATTACTTATAGGAGGACTTCTCCTCATCCTGTTAGGTGCAAACGGACTGACAGACGGAGCAGCATCCGTTGCCAAACGCTTCCGCATACCCAATATCGTTATCGGACTGACAATCGTTGCTTTCGGAACATCAGCTCCGGAGTTGACGGTCAGCGTATCTTCCGCCCTGAAAGGAAGCGCCGATATTGCCATCGGCAACGTGGTGGGCAGCAATATCTTCAACACACTTATGATTGTGGGCTGCACCGCACTGTTCGCCCCAATTGCCGTAACCCGGAACACATTGCAAAAGGAAATACCTCTGTGCATCCTGTCTTCCATTGCTTTACTGGTTTGTGCCAACGACATATTCCTGAACGGAGACAAGGCTAATACTCTCAGTATCACAGACGGTTTGCTTTTGCTCTGCTTCTTCGCTATCTTCCTGAGTTATACTTTTGCCATCGCCTCACACAGTCCCGAAGAAACAGCCGGCAGTGAGGAAACTATCAGGCAACTGCCACTTTGGAAGTCTGTCTTCTACATTCTGGGCGGGCTTGGAGCACTTATTGCCGGCGGCAGTTTCTTTGTTGACGGTGCAAGCGGCATTGCACGCAGCCTGGGAGTAAGCGAATCTGTTATCGGACTGACGCTGGTGGCAGGCGGAACATCCCTGCCCGAACTTGCCACATCCATTGTAGCCGCCTTGAAGAAAAATCCGGAGATAGCCATTGGCAACGTAGTAGGCAGCAATCTGTTCAACGTGTTCTTTGTACTGGGATGCAGTGCATCCATCACTCCGTTACACCTGACCGGAATCACTAACCTGGACTTGTGGGTACTGGCAGGTTCCGGCATTCTGCTTTGGTTCTTCGGGCTGTTCTTTGCCAAGCGTACCATCACCCGCATTGAGGGAAGCATCATGGTGCTTTGCTACGTTGCATATACGACATTCCTCATTTATAACCTGTAAGACACCCGTTTTTAAAGATTTTCATGTATCTTTGCCGGCTCATAACAACATACAACTATGGCAATTACAATTAAAAAGGTCTCTACGAAAAAGGAATTGAAGCAGTTTATCCGCTTCAACTACAAACTATACAAAAACAATCCGTATTCGGTGCCCGATCTTTACGATGATATGCTCAATACCTTCAACAAGAAGAAAAATGCCGCTTTCGAATTTTGCGAAGCCGATTACTTTCTTGCTTACAAGGATGATAAAATCGTAGGACGCGTAGCCGCCATCATCAACCATAAAGCCAACCAAACCTGGAACAAGAAAGAGGTGCGCTTCGGCTGGATTGACTTTATCGACGACCCCGAAGTATCGGAGGCCCTTATACATACCGTTGAAGAATGGGGCAAGGAACGGGGCATGACCCATATACAAGGCCCGTTAGGCTTCACCGATTTCGATGCGGAAGGTATGCTTATCGAAGGCTACGACCAGCTTAGCACAATGGCAACCACCTATAACTACCCTTACTACCCGCAACACATGGAACGCATGGGCTTTGAGAAAGATGCCGACTGGGTAGAATACAAGATTTATATCCCGGATGCCATACCCGACAAGCATAAGCGTATTTCGGATCTAATCCAACGTAAATACAATCTCAAAATCAAGAAATATTCATCTGCCAAGAAGATTGCCCGCGACTACGGACAAGCCATTTTCGAGCTGATGAACGAAGCATACAGCCCGTTGTACGGTTACTCTGCCCTGTCACAGCGCCAGATTAACCAATACGTAAAGATGTATCTGCCCATTCTGGACCTGCGCATGGTGACGCTGGTTACAGATGCCGAAGACAAACTGGTAGCCGTAGGCATCTCCATGCCTTCCTTGTCAGAGGCTTTGCAAAAATCTCACGGCCGTTTGCTGCCTTTCGGTTGGTATCACCTGCTGAAAGCCTTGTTTATGAAACGCCGTGCCAAGATGCTGGATCTGTTACTGGTAGCCGTGAAACCCGAATATCAGAACAAGGGCGTAAACGCCTTGCTATTCTCCGACCTAATCCCCGTTTATCAGAAACTGGGGTTTGTCTTTGCGGAAAGCAACCCCGAATTGGAACAAAACGGCAAGGTACAGGCACAATGGGAATATTTCAAGACCGAACAGCATAAGCGTAGAAGAGCATTTACCAAGGCAATCTAAAAACACGTAGTTCATCAGCATACAAAAGACCCGCATTTTGCCGGCACACATCACCTTACCTCCCTTTCCGTCTAAGAGTTTGCAATTGTGCCGGCAAATATAATGGTCTTACACACCATTTCCCCATTGATAAACATCCGTTTTCCCCATTATAAATATACCAATCTATCAAGGATAACTTGCTTTTGCCTATACTTTTTCTTCGTTTTCCAACTGCGGGCTGTCCGGTTTGCATATGCGGGATGAAGAGCCCGCAATTGGCAACCGTGGAGCCCGCAGTTGGAAAACGAGGTTTTTCCTATAGCCTAACAACCTTTTCAACCATACTTTTTCCTATTAAATACCCGGCAAACTGAAAAAAGTTTCAGGGCATATATTTGTTTACATAGGGTGTTTTATATTGATTTTCTTATTAACTTTGCGAAATATCAGTGCTTACAATACAAGATGTTTTCTATGGAAGATAATAATATGATGTTGCCGTTGGAAGGTTCTGCCGGTTATGAGGAAAAGACAACCGGTACAAATACCGGCAGCAGTGAGGTTGAATACAATGAAGATAACATTCGCCATTTGGACGACATGGAGCATATCCGTGTCCGTTCGGGCATGTACATAGGCCGTCTTGGCGACGGTTCGCAAAATGATGACGGTATCTATGTATTGCTGAAAGAGGTAATGGACAACAGTATCGATGAATTCAAGATGGGTGCCGGCAAACGTATCGAAGTCAACATAGAAGAAAATCTCCGCGTAAGCGTACGCGACTACGGACGAGGCATTCCGCAAGGAAAGCTGGTAGAGGCAGTCAGCAAACTGAATACCGGCGGTAAATACGACAGCAAGGCATTCAAAAAGAGCGTTGGTCTGAACGGTGTCGGCATCAAGGCGGTCAATGCACTCAGCAGCCGTTTCGAGGTACGCAGTTACCGCGACGGCAAAGTACGCACGGCTATTTTCGAGAAAGGCGTACTGCAAAGCGACCTGACAGAGGACAGTACGGAAGAAAACGGTACGTATATCTTCTTTGAACCCGATAACACCCTCTTTACCAATTACTCCTTCCAGAACCAGTTTGTAGAGACACTGCTACGCAACTATACTTATCTCAATACGGGGCTGACTTTCATCTACAACGGGCAACGGATTATCTCCCGCCACGGTCTGGAAGACCTTCTGAAAGACAACATGACCAGCGAGGGGCTTTATGACATCGTCCACCTGAAAGGGGAAGACATCGAAATAGCCTTTACGCATACCAACCAGTATGGAGAGGAATATTATTCTTTCGTAAACGGACAGCACACCACGCAGGGCGGTACGCACCAGACTGCCTTAAAGGAACATATTGCCCGCACCATCAAGGAGTTCTATAACAAGAACCAGGATTATGCCGACATCCGCAACGGACTGGTAGCCGCCATTGCCATTGATGTGGAAGAACCGATGTTCGAAAGTCAGACCAAGACCAAGTTAGGCTCTAACAATATGTGGCCCGAAGGCCCTACCGTAAACAAATATGTAGGCGACTTCATCAAGACGGAAGTGGACAACTACCTGCACAAGAATCCGTTAGTGTCCGAAGTCATGCTGCAAAAGATACAGGACTCCGAGAAAGAGCGCAAGGCTATTGCCGGGGTTACCAAGCTGGCCCGCGAACGGGCTAAAAAGGCTAATTTGCATAACCGCAAGTTACGCGATTGCCGCTTCCACCTAAGCGACGGTAAAGGCAAAGACCAGGAAGCAGAATCGTGTATCTTCATTACCGAGGGTGATTCCGCCAGCGGCTCCATCACCAAGAGCCGCGATGTAAATACGCAAGCAGTATTCAGCCTACGCGGTAAGCCCCTCAATTCCTACGGCCTGACAAAGAAAGTAGTCTATGAAAATGAAGAGTTTAATTTACTTCAGGCGGCGCTGAACATCGAAGACGGTATCGAAGGGCTCCGCTATAACAAAGTGATTGTTGCCACCGATGCCGATGTGGACGGCATGCACATCCGTCTGCTTATCATCACGTTCTTCCTGCAGTTCTTCCCCGATCTGATAAAGAAAGGGCATGTATACATCTTGCAGACTCCCTTGTTCCGTGTGCGCAACAAGAAGAAAACAAGCTATTGCTACACAGAGGACGAACGGGTGAAAGCAATTGAGGAATTAGGTCCGAATCCGGAAATCACCCGGTTCAAGGGTCTGGGAGAGATTTCACCGGATGAATTCAGACATTTCATCGGCAAAGACATGCGTCTGGAACAGGTATCCTTACGCAAAACAGACTTAGTAAAAGAGTTATTGGAGTTCTACATGGGTAAAAACACTATGGAACGGCAAAACTTTATCATCGATAATCTGGTTATAGAAGAAGATTTAGCATCATGAGAAGAGCAATCTTTCCGGGCACATTCGACCCGTTCACTATCGGTCATGCTTCGGTAGTGCGCCGTGCGCTGACTTTCATTGACGAAATCGTCATAGGAATAGGTATCAACGAGAATAAGAATACGCATTTCCCTATTGAAAAGCGCGAAAAGATGATACAGGATTACTACCGGGACGAGCCGCGCATCAAGGTACAGTCATACGACTGTCTGACCATTGACTTCGCCAAAGAAGTGGATGCCAGTCTGATTATACGCGGCATACGTACGGTAAAGGATTTCGAGTACGAGGAAACGATTGCCGATATAAACCGCAAGCTGACAGGAATTGAAACCATTCTGCTCTTTACGGAACCGGAACTGACCTGCGTAAGCTCCACTACCGTACGCGAACTGCTGCAATTCGGAAAGGATATAAGCATGTTCCTTCCGGAAGGAATGGAAATGAGTGATGAGATGAAATGATTGGTAGTTAGTGACAAGAATAATGAAGAAGATTTTTGCTATTATAGTATGTATATGTGCCGTAACGGCGCAGGCTCAGAAAATGGGCAATGAAGCCCTCCGCAAGTTGCAAATGGCAGAGTTTGCCATAGCCAACCTCTACGTGGACTCCGTGGATGAGAACAGACTGGTGGAAGAGGCCATTATCAAGATGCTGGCGCAGCTTGATCCGCACTCTACCTACAACAATGCCGAAGAAGTAAAGAAAATGAACGAACCCCTGCAAGGCAACTTCGAAGGTATCGGCGTACAGTTCCAAATGATAGAAGATACGCTGCTTGTAGTACAGCCCGTCAGCAACGGTCCCTCGGAGAAAGTAGGCATTCTTGCCGGCGACCGCATCATAGCCGTTAACGACTCCGCCATTGCCGGAGTTAAAATGAGCACGGAAGACATCATGAGCCGGTTACGCGGAGAGAAAGGCTCGGAAGTCAAACTGACAATCGTGCGCCGCGGAGTGAATGAGCCCTTATTCTTCACTGTAAAACGGGATAAAATACCTATTCTTAGTCTGGATGCCGCATATATGATACAGCCCCGGACAGGTTATATCCGCATCAACCGCTTTGGGGCAACCACTGCCGAAGAGTTTCTTAAAGCATTAAAGGAGTTGCAGAAAAAAGGAATGAAAGACCTGATACTCGACCTGCAAGGAAATGGCGGTGGCTATCTGAACGCCGCTATCGACCTCGCCAATGAATTCCTGCAACAAAAGGACCTCATTGTTTATACGGAGGGCAGAGCCGCACGCCGCAGTAATTTCCATGCCAAAGGAAACGGAAAGTTTAAAGACGGCCGTCTCGTCGTTCTGGTGGATGAATATTCCGCATCCGCCAGTGAAATCGTAACCGGAGCCATTCAGGATTGGGACAGAGGTGTAGTCGTAGGCCGGCGCACTTTCGGCAAAGGATTGGTGCAACGCCCTATCGACCTGCCGGACGGCTCTATGATACGCCTGACCATTGCCCGCTACTATACTCCTTCCGGCCGTTGCATACAGAAGCCTTATGACAAGACCGCCAACCCGGACGGCACGCTTAGCGGGGAAAATAATCTGGAAAAATACAACCAAGAATTGATAGATCGCTTTAATCATGGCGAATTAATGCATGCCGACAGCATACATTTCCCCGATTCCCTGAAGTACCAGACAAAAAAATTAGCGCGCACCGTTTATGGCGGTGGCGGTATCATGCCCGACTTCTTCGTGCCGATAGATACCACCCAATACACAGATTATCACCGGAATATCGTTGCTAAAGGTGTCGTTATCAAGACAACTATGAAATTTATAGAAAGCCATCGGAAAGAGTTGCAAAGCAAATATAAGAAATTCGAAACGTTCAACGATAAGTTCGAAATCAGCGATGAGATATTAGCAAACATGCAGACTCTTGCGGAACAAGAAAAGATTAAGTTCGACGAGAAGCAATACCGGAAGTCCCTGCCGCTCATCAAGACGCAACTAAAAGCGTTGATAGCCCGCGACCTGTGGGATATGAATGAATACTTCCAGATAATGAATACTACGGACAGCAGCGTAATACAAGCCCTGAAAGTTCTAAATGAAGGAGCGTATGAAAAAGTGGTAAGGTTATAACCTTATCACTTTCCAAACAACCAGCGGTTCAGCCAGCGGTTTACATAGATATTCACAATCGCACAGCCTGCACCGATAGCCGCACCTGCCAGTACATCCGAGGGATAATGTACCCCCTCATTCATACGGGACACTCCGACGGAACAAGCCCACAAGGCAGAAGGGGCTATTACGTACCACTTAGGATATTTTATGCACAGAGAAGTGGCAAGTGCGAAAGCCGATGCGGTATGCCCGGAGGGAAATGAAGGACTGCTCTCATGGCTATACGGATGTACCCTATCCGGATAGCGTTCATACGGACGTTCGCGGTCGACAAGATATTTCATACCATACGCCACCACAAAAGCACCCGCCACACTTGTTCCGACATATACGGCATCCTTCAACAAGTCCTTGTCCTTTTTAGCCCATGCCGTCAAAGCCATAGCTACCGGGACACCAATGGCCACATAAGGCTCCGAACGGGAAATAAATTTATTGTAATTACGGACAAATTTATTATCCCAGCCATTAACTCGATGTAAGGTATTAATATCCCAATTCTGTGCAAAGAGATTTGATACAACAAAGGAAATAAAAAATACAAAAAAAATGGTTCTTCTCATAAAACCTATCTATTAGTTTGGCGCAAAGATAGCCGAAATCCTTAGAGTATTCGCAAAATTATCTTATCTTTGTTGCCACAATTTACATATTAATACAATTCACATATCTATTCATGGCATTAAATAGTTGTTGCTCTCGGCAAATTGATTGTGCGCTATGTCCTAAAACATCCCAAGGAGTATTGATATATAGCCAATATCCTAAAGGACAGCATTTCCCTGCCGAAAAGTGTACACAAAATTGTATAATATTTATATTGAAAGGCGAGTTGCTTGTCAATAGCGAGGAATATCCCGGCACTACTCTGCAGGCCCGCCAATGTATCTTGCAAGCTATCGGCTCCAAAGTAGAATTGCTGGCGCTAACCGATGTTGAATATTTTACCTACCGATTCACCGAACTTCCTCTCCTCTGTGAAGAACGCTACAAAGACATACTTGAAAGGGCTTATGCCCCTCTGACCTATACTCCCTTGCCCATCATTCCTAAACTGGAAAGATTATTCGGAGATTTAACGGAATATTTCAGGGAGCAGCCGAACACGTGCAGCAGGTATCTTGACGTTAAATGCCAGGAGATAATTTATATCCTGACTTGCTACTACCCAATCCAGCAAGTCTCCACTTTTTTCTATCCAATCAGTACATATACAGAAAGTTTCCACTATTTCGTCATGCAGAACTACGATAAAGTGAAAAACGTAGAAGAGTTTGCCCACCTTGGCGCCGCCGGGGCGGTTTTCTTTATTTTGACACAGCTTTCGGCTTTTTTCAAGAGGGTGGGACAAATGCGGTATATTTTTTTCAAACCGCTTGCAAATCACGCCCATATCGTGTATAGTAGCAGACGGAAAAGCACAAGATTTTGCTTTTTCCAGCGTCAACTGACGCACAATTTCATATTGCCATCCGATGTACAGTAACCGAAGCACGCCGCAGGGCAGGCTTCGGCGCAAGAGAAAGGGAAAACCACTCGACCGGAGCTGTGCGCACAAGACCGTTCCGAAGCAGCGAAAGCTGTCTGGGTGAAAGCCAGTCATTGCGGATTTATCCGCGAGAAGGCAGGAAACGGGCGCGGAAACAAAGAGTTTGTTTCCAGAGTGCAAGTCAGAAGAACTGCTGTCAGCGCCGCATATTGCGGCGAAAAGGATGAATGCGTGGGACGAGCTCTGCCTGTAGCATTCGGAACAGGTGCGCCGTTTTTCCTCACAGGAAAAGCAGCGTATTTTGTTTCTGTGGAGATCCGCCCGCCATTTTGTCAAGAATGGCGGACTTTTGTTTCTCCCAAAGCCGTCTGCGCCCCCTGTTTCCGCTCCTATTTAATAAGGAGCTTGCGATAGATATTTTGATTCTGGAGGAAAATGTATGAAGAAACGAATTCTGAGTCTGCTGCTCGTGTTTGTGATGCTGCTGAGCCTGCTGCCCGCAGGCGTTCTGGCAGCAGAGGGCGATGTCAGCGTCACACTGTCCGGTATGCACGACGCACAGGTCAAGTCCCTGAAGCTGTATACCTACATGGACGGCGTGAAGGGCGCGGACGATCTGCTGGCTGAAAAGACAGCCGCAGACGGCGCGTATACCATCGACCTTGCGCCCGGCGACGGCAAATA
>OHAQ01002600.1_pt1 | contig 12999 bp, 24 predicted proteins | sample 1577111 | NCBI WGS metagenome assembly OHAQ01 (sample SAMEA3541549, study PRJEB24748) | human gut metagenome | biome: human gut; feature: human-associated habitat; material: faeces | place: China | collected 2012 | reverse complement strand
AGGAAAAATACATGTCAATGGTCGTCATGTGACGATTGATGATTGATTTTATATATCACAATCAAATACAAGCATTATTTGACGCTCAAATCGTTTTTGCATGCTGACCATCAAACTATACCGGCCAAACAGTAAAACCGCTTACAGATTAAAATTTTCTGTCTCTACGTATATAAGCCGAATGTACAAACCGTACAAACATAAGCATAACGACAGCTTGCGCACCGTCACGGCCCGATCACCTGCACACGATATAGGCAGGGCAGACGCATATATTATATAGCCACACATATACAAGCAAAGAACAAGCATATAAGCGTTTATAATGCCTATAGCTATACTTACACTACTACAAGCGCAAAACAGCATAGAGGACAAATAAACACGGTTAAACAGTTAAACAGCGAATAACAGAATAAATAAAAGGGCAAGAACACTAACGAAAATGCAGATACCAATGAAGCACACGAAACCGCCTGAAGCCGTACATACTGCAAAGCCTTCCGGCGCTTCCTGCATCCGTAGTTTATCCGGCCGCCGTGATCCGTCTGGTTGCCTAGCTTCCTATGCAAAGTGAAAAACGGAAAAACGAAAAAGGAATGGAAAAAAGGTTATGCTGCTGCTGCTGCTACTGAAAATTCTTTTTAGACTAAAAGAAAAAAAATCAGCTCTAAATGTCATAAAATCGTGAACGTAAAATTATTTGATTTTTCAATGTCCCAGGAAGCCTAAAAAGATCGTTTTTTATAGCAAAATATACCCATGTTTCAATTCTGTTTTTTCATGGAATGCAGTATTAACACCTGATTTTTATGTGCTATCCGGCTAATGGGGGGGATATCTGACATTTTTAGCTTCATAGCGATTTTGTGACAAATGTCTAGTACATTCATCTACACCTCTTGCTTTCCCATTTTCACCTTAGCAAACCACTCATTCTTTTGGCCTTATAGTCTCAATCAGCTAACTGAATATGGGACTCAATCTCAATTTCGTTCCAACACATGAATAATTTGAGAATTTTGAAGAACCTGAAAAATGAGAAGATGTAAAAATGACCGTAAAACCAATTTGTTGTAGCATGGTGACTACCACCTCCACGGCTAACATCACGGAACTAGGTACGATATGGGAAACAGAAGAAAAAATAAAAAACCTTAACCGGATGGGAAGTCTATGGTTGGCTGGTTGCTGCTGACTTCGGATTATTGTGTACGGTTACAAAAGAAGTTATCCGAAATGCATAAAATCAGTTTGACTTTTTGACCAATTTCTGATACAATGAAAGCATGAAATCAAAGACTTTTGTTGTACGGCACAAGGGGAGGTTACGACATTTTGGATAATGCTAGATACCAGTATTCCATCTTCGACACTGATTTTGAAGTGATTTCTACGGGTACGATTGGCACATCAAGATCAGTTGCTCAGAAGCATGAATGTGAGATTATAGACCTTACACAAATGTTTCCGAATCCGACATCGAAACCAAGGATCAACAACGTAGGAAAGGAGCAAACCGTATACCCTGTAAAGGACAAAGACCAACTTCAAGCGATAGCTTTATGGTTAAAGGCGAACAAAGATCCCAAGTATTACTTAGCATTTGCGATTGGAGTAAATACTGGCCTTAGAGCGAATGAATTGCTGAAACTAAGATGGTCTGATGTTTTATGGTCAGACAAAACCGTAAAGTATATTGATGACATTGAAGACACAACAGACAGCATCACCGTATATCAAAGCAAGACGAAAAAGAAAAGAAAAATATTTTTAAATTCAGGATGCCTGTCTGCACTCAGGTGGTATGTACGGAAGGCTGGCAAGCAACCCAGCATGGAATGTTTTTTATTCCCTTCGAGAGAGGGAGGAGCTATTAAGGTAGACACGCTTCGTAAGGTTCTGAAAGAAGCCGCACTAGCTTGTGGTGTACGGCAAAACATCGGTACGCATTCATTGAGAAAGACATGGGGATGGAGTGAGTACACATCCAACCCGACACTTCAGACAAACCGAGACATTGGACAACTCCAAATGCTATTTGGACATTCTAGTCCTCAGACCACCTTACGGTATCTTGGTATTATGGACGAAGAGAAGAAAGCTCTATATCACGATATGTCTCTCTGTTTCGAATAACTAACTTGCTGATCCAGACATCTTACTGGTAAGGAACTAACTTATGGTTTCATTACAGGCGTCCACGCCTGATTCAATAGCGTTAAATCAAACTTATGGTTTCATTTATCTTAAATTTCGCTTAATTCAAACTAAAGCGCCTGCGGCGGAAAGGGCAGAACGAGCGTAGCGAGGGCACTTTCGTCATATAGTTCCCTCCCTTATAAACAAAAGTAATTTTTGCTTTTTTCAAAAACCTAGGATTATCAATGCTTTGCGGGTGCTTTTGGAGATATTTATGCAGAAAAGTATGTAGTCCGATTGCATATTTTGCGTTTTTTTCGGAAAAATGGCCACTCACTCTGCGACTTCTTTACTCTCTCATTTGTTTTCACCTTCTTTCAGATTTTGCACGTTTTTCTTCTTGTACGGTTCATTTTTTTTACGTTTTTCTAGTTCTCGTTGCATTTTCGTTGAGATTTCCCTGACTCTTCTGTGGACTTCACAGTTTGTTCACAGAATTTCATGATTTTCGTGTGATTTTATGGTGCTCTTGTGTTGGTGCGCAGCGGGGGCAGTGGTCACATCTTCCGGCAGGTCGATTGAATATCGCCTGCCGGTTGCTTTCGTGTAAGTTATCCGAAATGCCTAAAATAACGCTTGACAAATCCTGAATCATGGTGTACTATAATAATGCAGTTATCCGAAATGCCTAAAACATAATCGGCCAACCGCAAAGCCGGACACCTCAGACGAGATGTCCCTATTTAAAAAATATGAGTTATCCAAAATGCATAATACCAAAATTTGAATTGAGGGGAGAAAGGAATTGACTTTTAGAGAGTTGTTGCAAGCCGAGCACCCGGACAAGGTTGACGATAAGTGGGCTGGCGGGTGCTGTGGATGCCCATGGGATTATGGGTATGAGCCAAATGGAGCGGAAGAGAGTCTTTGTACGGTGGGGCATGACTGGCGAGATTATTGCAGACGTTGTTGGGACAGAGAGTCCGGCCTTGAGATTTCTGCTTCGTATGATGAAGATGACATAGAGCCGGTGGCGGAGTCAGATGATCTGGATGAGATGGACGAGCCGACGTGCAATTTCTGTAGTCATTATAAGGACACGCCGTGGTGTGTGGACTGCGAAGACAAGTGCCATATGTGTGTGCATAAGGCTGTGTGCCGGTTTACGAATGAATTTTTCGGTGAGCGCAAAATCTGCCGAAATTTTTTAAAGGCATAAGTTATCCAAAATGCATAATTTGAAAGGATGAAGAAATGAAGTACAAGCTGAAGGACGGAGAAAGATATGGCCTGCCGAAGCAGGTTGAGGCGTTTCAGTACAACGGAGTGCTTTACGGTGAGCCGTGGGTGACGAAAGCGTTCAATGATGGGGTGCTGTTTTGGGACTCAGACGAGTTGGGCGGGTATCCGCGTAATCCGTTCCTAAGAGTTGAAGATGATGATTATAGCGTGGATTGCGGGGATTATCTGATTCTCTGTGGCAACGGTGAGATCGAGATGTGCTCTAAGGATGTTTTTGAGTCTGTGTATACGAAAGAGGTCTGATGGATGGAGAGTCTTGAAGAATACATGAAAGCCAATGGCTGCACATTGGGCGAGGATGCAAGTCTGTGGAGCGCGCTTGGGTATGCAATGATGGGGTTATATGGCATGGGCGTCATTACGGATGAGGAATGGCCGGTTCTTGTAAAACGGTTTGCTGAGAAAGCTGCGGAGTCTGTGACCAAGGTGGGCGATGAGTAAGAAACTGCTGGTGGCCTGTGAAGAGAGCCAGAGAGTGTGTGCGGCGTTCCGCACGAAGGAAAGGCAAGAAGTGTAACGTTTAAAGGCATCGCAAAAGCGATGGCAAATCAATGGGGTGATTTAGATAAACAAATGTGCAAGTTGGCATGAGGCCAGGTATCCAGCGGATAGGTGCTGGGGAACAAGAGAACGTGATCCGTGCAGTTGCGGAGGCGATGAGATGAAGTGTGATTTCTATCCTGAGAAACGTAAGGCGGCTTCGAAGAAAGAGAAAAAACATACTCAGCAAACCAATATCGTTTGGCATAAGGGAAACAAGTTGCCGAAAAAGGATGGCGAGTACCTGTGCTGTGATGCACCGTATTTCTTGTATCGAGTGCTCGATTTTGCTACTGATTTGTCTAAAGTGGACGATGAATTTGCTGGCATTCGCCGTCCTGGGTTTTACGATGTTGATAGTGAATGGGGCTATGTCGCGGTAGACGATGTTGCATGGTGGGCGGAAATCACGCCGGATTGTCCGGGAAAGCGGAATTAGCATGATTGATATTGGATTTGAGCCGCCGCTTGATCCGCGTGCATATCGTGTGCCGGTTTGTCCCGTGTGCGGATCTGAGACGGACACGATTTTGCGAGATATGGATAATGTTATCGTCGGGTGCCCAGAGTGTGTGGAAGCGGTTGATGCATGGGCATTAGAAAGAGAGGTTGTTGATGAAATTTAAGTTGGGCGACAATGTGCGCGTGAAAGATAGTTCGAAAGTATTACATTCTCAGTACAGAGGAAGAGTCGGCAAAATTACTGCTGTTGCTCTTTTTGATGTTGATGAGTACGGATATGAGGTCGATTTTGCTCCGGGATATTATTTCCTTCCTGATAGTCTTGAGCATTATGACACAGAGCGAGATGCCGATATGGAATTTAAAGTCGGCGATCGTGTTATTGCGGTTGATAATGTCTGTTCGCATCCGAATGGTTCACGTGGAATTATTACTGCTATTTTTAAGAACCCGCCACAAAACGATGAATTTGATTATCGTGTCAAATATGATAATGACGGCGTCAACCTATGGAGCAAAATCGTATCTCTTGAATCGGGCAGCATTTCTGCGGCCACATCTAAAACGCCTGTCGTTGCACCGATCGTGCATGGCAAGGAGTCGGTACTGGAAAGCAAAATGGAATATCCGTCTATCGTAATTACTTGCAAAGGCCGAAAAACAAAAGCGGTTCTCAAACGTAGCAATGAAGTTTTGAGACGCGCGACGGCAAGTTGCCATCCAGAAGATGATTTTGACCAGTACGTTGGCGCGAGTATTGCGCTTGGTAGACTGTTTGACCGACCGGTTGATATGGATGCTTATGAGCGTACTGAGCACTCCGATATGTTTAAGCCGTTCGAAGGCAAGGCTGTGTGCGTGGAGAAAAATAAGTCTTGCCCCATTTCTACGCGTTTTACCATCGGCAAGGTATATGAGTTTAGCAACGAGTACGTTGTCGCCGACAACGGGGTTCGTTATGTTGCAGCATCAACGATGGATGAAAACTGGGTTGTCTTGGGTGCGAAATTTATTCCGTTTACTGATGTGAATCCTACTGCGACACGGTACGAAGGCACAATCGTTTGCGTAGATTCTGATGCCAAAAGGTTTACGCCCGGCAAAGCCTATAAAGTCAATGATGGTTGCGTCTACAATGATGATGGAGTCCTGACGATTAAGGTTGATAGCGATAATATTGATGGCCTTAACGATGAGTTCGATGTCATCGGTGTGCGGTTTGTGGAGTTGGTGGAGTAATTTATGATTCATCTTGGAGATATTACGAAAATTGATGGCTTTTCGGTCGAGCCAGTGTGGTGCGTGACGGGCGGCAGCCCGTGTCAGGACTTGAGCATCGCTGGCAGGCGCGCCGGACTCGCAGGCGCGCGAAGCGGCCTGTTTATGGAGCAGATTAGAGTGATAAAGGAGATGCGGGAACATGATAAACAACTTGGCAGGACAGGAGAGCTTATTCGCCCAAGATACATGGTATGGGAAAATGTCCCGGGAGCGCTCAGCAGCAACAAAGGCCGAGACTTCGCGGCCGTGCTCGAGGAAACGATCCGCATCGTCGAACCGGAAGCCCCCAGTGTTGAAGTGCCTGAAAAAGGCTGGCCTACCTGGGGCGGGTATCGGGACGTGGACGGACGATGGAGCGTGGCTTGGCGAGTACATGACGCGCAATACTGGGGAGTGCCCCAGCGTCGTCGTAGAATCGCGCTTGTCGCAGATTTTGGAGGCGACACCGCACACGAAATACTGTTTGAGCGCACGGGCGTGTCAGGGGATATTGCGGAGAGCGGAGCGGCGGGGGAAAGACCTGCCGGAAATGCTGAAGCAGGTGCTTCTTATGCAGTCAGAATCAGGGGCAGCTGTGAAGGAGGAGGAAAAGGTGCGCTGATCCAGACGGAGAATCCCGGCACGCTGGGAACGGGAAATGACCAGACGATTTTTCAGGGCGTGACATACGGCATCTGCTCTTACGCCAGCAACAGTATGAAATCATCGAACCCGCACAGCGGCGTCTACAAAGCAGAAACCAGCCGGACGCTGGATCTTAACGGCGGAAATCCGGCTTGCAACCAGGGTGGAATCGCTGTGGTGCAGCAAGCCTTTGATATGACGCACGCCTGCGACGTGATCCGCGAATGCGGAGAGATCGCGCCGAGTCTGCAAGCGCGAATGGGAACAGGCGGGAATCAAGTGCCACTGACGTATCAGATGCAGGGCTTCGGTGATTATCGTCAGGCGGACGTGTCCAGTTCCTGTAAACAGCGGGACTACAAGGACAGCACGGACCTAGTTGTAACAGAGAATGTATCGCCGACGTTGAGAGCTAATCCGGCCGATCCATATAGAGCAGATATGGCGGCTTATGTTGCACAGCCGCGAAACACATATAGCCAGTGTGGTGGCCAATCGCGTGATAGCGTTTTCTGCAACATGGTCGTGCGCCGCTTGACGCCGCTGGAATGCGAACGGCTACAGGGCTTTCCGGACGGATGGACGGATATCGGCGACTACACCGACAGCACCGGCAAGAAGCGCAAGACCTCCGACAGTGCGAGGTACAAGGCGCTCGGCAACAGCATCGCGCTTCCGTTCTGGCGCTGGATGTTCGGGCGCATGGCGGCCTATCTGCCGGAAGGCGCGACGCTGGGGAGCCTGTTTGACGGTATCGGCGGATTCCCGCTGTGCTGGGAAGATGTGCACGGCGCCGGGACGGCGATCTGGGCGAGCGAGATCGAAGAGTTCCCGATCGCCGTGACGAAGATGAGATTCGGACTCTCATAATTGGAGGTTGAGTAATGAATATCGGCGATGCAATTGCATTGGCTGAAACGCGCCTGTACAACGCAACATACTCCGAAAACGCAGCCCCGGCAGAAGCGGAATTCTACTCGCTGTGCGTCAAGGCTCTCGAAGAATATCGCTGGCGTTATTGCCCGACGAAAAGTCAGAAGCGGTTAAAGGAAGTTTTGGATGGCGGGCATGACGGACTGATTGGAAAAGAAATTTGGAGCGCTGTCCCGTTTGAGGATGGCGCTCCAAGGAAAGACTATGTCAGTTGGTTCGATGATGGCTGGTATGGGTGTGGATTTCCGGGCTGGTCTACCGCTTTCGCGTTTCGATCTGAGGATATTGGCAAAACAGTATTTTTGTGTGAGCCAGATGAAATGGATGGTGATTTAGGTGAATGAAAGTATTGATATTTGCTCGATGTGCGCTTATAGTCCGCCGAGCAGTTTGAATGGCAGTTGTTGCATCTGCCCGGCCGTTGGGCGTGACGTGGTGAATGAATACGACAAGATCCGTGCTATGAGCGATAGCGAAATCAAAGATTGGATTTCCTCGCTTTGGGACGTTGCGTCGCACATGGGAATGCTCAGAGCGAACGAGATTCAGGAGGCTGCGAAGAAAGTTGCTGATGAGACGATGAAACGGCGAGAAGAGTATATGAGTAAGACGGCTAAGTTGTTTCTGGATGATGATATGGAGGAATGGATGGATGAGAGAAATCTTGTTGCGGTAAGTATTAAACATACGATTTCTGGTTGGAAATTCGGTATGCCGTGCTGGTTGTGGGGACGCCGTACAGAAGATGGTGAAGAACGGTCGTTTAGTGGCTATACGCAGTATCCGAACAACGCTGAAGTGTATTCTCTCAAAGAATGGCAGGAAAGCGGATATGGCGCAGGCGATGTGTGTAAGGTAGATGAGCCTGTGAAGATGTGTATTGGCTTCTGTAAGAAATGGAAGAAGTACGACACTGTGCTTGTCCCGTTAGACCAGTACATCAAATATTGTGAGTGCGCTTGTTTGCCGCTTGATAAGCCGAAGGAGAGTTGACGATGAGTGGGTATGTTTCAAAGGATCAAGTGATTGAATGGTTTAGGCCGTATGGACATGTTGATGAAGGTATTCCATACTACGAACTTGTTGCGGATATTCGTGATATGCCAGATGCGGATGTTGTCCCGGCAACGAAATGTACATTCGTTAGTGATGGACTGCATTGTTGGCGTATGGTTCGACAGAGCCATGAATGAAATGGTAGTCGCGTGGATGCCGCTTCCTGAGCCACCTGTGTGATTGGAGAGAAGAATGACTAAGGATAAAGCTATTGAGACTTTGGTTGCCTTAGCGATTTGTGACCGGCCGATTTTTTCAACTGTCGGCTGCGATGAGTGTCCGGCATATAAGCGAGAGATGTGTGATTGCGATTTCCCTACGAATGAGAAAGTCGAACAGGCAATCCGCGTGTTGCGGAATGGAGGTATTGACTGATGGTTTACAGGGTGTTTGTCACAAAAGAAGTTGTTGTTGACGCTGATTCTTGGGACGAAGCCTGCGAAGTTGCCTTAAATGATGATTTTAAGGCGATTCAGGTTGACGAATATCTTGACGATGAGCGGAACTCCGAGGTGAGTCATGAGGTTGATTAACGTATATAAGTTGAAACAACTACTGCTTGAGGAACGTGCTCAAGTTCCTGAAGGTAGATTCGGTGACGCAGTGCGTTGTGGTATTAGGACGGCTTTAAGATGCATGGAGAAGTGTGCTCCTGTTGATGTTGTCTATTGCAAGGATTGTCAATACCGTTCGTCTGGTAATTGTGAGCATCCGCGTCATCACGGGATTTTGCCTTTTGCCTATCCTTTTGATTTTTGTAGTTATGGAGTGAATAAACATGGAAATTGATGTTTGCCCGGTGTGCGGTGCGAATCTCTTTCACACGACGATTCATGCGTCTGTGCTGATTGATTGCCATTTTTGCGTGGAGTGTGGCTATCGTAGAGAGAAGATCCGTAAGACGCCAGGTTTGAAATCCGGTCGGTGTGTGACCGGCAAGTATAGAGAGGTGCGCTATGGAATTCGATAGGAATTTCGAACCGAATGTTGACGATGCGAGAGCCGTTATCGCTGATCTGAAATATTTGCTTCGCAACAACCGGAATCATATACATCTTTCTCCGTCTGCGAGTGCTGCTGTTTCGCAAGCTGTGCAGGTAATTGAGGATATGATTGAGGCGCGGCAGGCAGACTACAAGATTTTTCGTGCTTACATGGATGGCGTGAGGCAGGCAGATGTAGAAATTAAACGGTACATTGAGCAGTACCAAGAAAAATTGTCGAAATATGAAGGCGAGAATGTTGTATGAGAAGAATTGAATACTATCGGGCGATGAGTCCAGATTTGCTGGCGTATGCAATGAGCCAAAAATGTATTCGTAGTATTTGCGATATTGTCTGTGACGGAGATTGCGCGGCAATCCCGAATCTCCAATATTCGTCGAATGAGGTTTGCCGCAGGATCATCCGGAATTGGCTAAATGAAGAGATTTGAGGGGACGATAGCTAATAAAAATTAAGGTTTGCGACTCCATTATGGGTAGCGGGAAGACCGAGAGCGCCATTACTCAGATGAATGAGGATTTAGACAGCCGGTACATTTTTGTGACGCCGTATCTTAGTGAGGTCGAGCGTATTAAGAATGGTTGTCCGGAGCGCAATTTTGTTGATCCGCAAGATTATGGACGAGGAAAGTATGTCGATTTCCTTAGACTCTTGGGAGAAAAACGGTGTATTGCGACAACGCACGCTTTATTTAAAAGGTGCGATCCGGAGATGACGCAACTTATTCACGATGGTCATTATAAGCTCATTTTTGATGAATCGTTTGAAGCCGTTAAAGAACTTAGCATTGGTGAAAGCGACTTCAATACTCTTCAAGAATTGAGGCTTATTAGTATTGATGCTGATGGATATATTGATTGGATTTCTACGGATGATAAAAATGTTTTTGCTCAGAAATATAAAGACATATTTACATCTGGTCGAGTGAGGCGCTTTAACAATACGGTTTTTGTGTGGACTTTTCCAATTAAAGTTTTCGAGGCGTTTGAGGAAGTCATCATCTTAACTTATTTATTTGATTCGCAGGTTCATAAGTATTATTTTGACATATACGGTATTGAATTTGAGAAAATTGGAACTGTGGTCGAAGACGGGCATTATCGGTTTAGCACAGAGGGAAAAAATCCAGAATATGCGCGGTTGCTAAAATATCAGATTCACATTCTGAATAATAAAAAAATCAATTCAATTGGCGACAAATCTACCGCTTTGTCAGTCGCATGGTATCAGAAAAATCGTGGTAAGGACGAAAGAATATCAGTTCGGCAACTCAGCAAAAATTTGGCGAACGTTTTTGGCAACATTTATAACGCGAACAGCAAAACGGCTTTATGGACAACATACAAACGCTATATGGATGATGTTGCAAATGGACGCTGGAAGAAGAGCTACCTTCAATGTGCTGCGCGAGCCACTAATGAGTATAGAGATAGATGTCATCTTGCTTATTGTATCAACCCATATCTGAATCCGTTTATGAAGCGATATTTCAGCAGCTATGGCGTTGAGGTGAAAGAGGACGAGTACGCTTTGAGTGAGATGATCCAGTGGGTGTGGCGAAGCGCGATTCGAGACGGCAATGAAATCTGGATTTATATTCCGAGTTCCAGAATGAGACGGTTGTTTTCTAATTGGCTGGACGAGCTGGCAAAGGGTTAAAGAAAGGGTGGTTGAGTGAACGACATCAAAGAAACTGTCATTGAGCACATTTATGGCGATAATTGGTGGGGTGTTTCTACGAGCGAATGGACTTGGCGTAATAAGATTCTGAAACTCAAAGATAAATTTCCTGACAGTGTACAGATTGTTGCGGACAATGAGGATGGCAGTCTATACGCTAAGATTCCGTTTAAGTTGGTAAAGATTTCGAAGCCAAGACAGGTTCAGATGACAGACGAGCAAAGAGCTGCGTCTGTTGAGCGGCTTAAAAAAGCAAGAGAGATGAGGGGAACAAAAACGTAATGGCAAATAGACGAGGCACGTGCCTGTGGTGCGAACAATGTGAGGCGTGCAGTGCCAGATGCGGGCACTACACACCAGAAGATGATTTTAATATGAGCGAGTCATTTTACATGAGAATCCTTCGTGAAAATGCAAGGACATATAACAACATAACTAAGGATTTTAGTCACGGTGGTGATATTTTATAAGTAACACTAAAGCGGTCTATATCATTTCAGCGGATGCCAAGGATTTATTTCTCTCTAACTATTCCAATGACTTCTGTAGCGGGTATGGAATTAGGTATCGGACGGGGGATAATCGTGGCGCGATCAACACGAGGAAGTTTATAAACACCTTAGATTACAGTAAAGACCTTATTAAACTTCCTGAAATCTATGAGAAAGTCTACAGGCGAATGGACTTTTCATTCAATATCCGAGGCAAGGAGTATTGCAGAAGAGTTATTAACGTCACGTTTAAGTATAGCGTAAAGGAGTATAACCGCTTTGGGAGTGGCCTCTATATCAAATTTGGCTATACCCAGTCAGATGTAACTATGAAAGATGGAGTGTGTCTAATTGACGGTGAGTTGGCCGCAATTCAGCTTGGACAGCCAGTAGACAACCCAATTTCAGATGAATTGCTCGGCGATTACTTCTGTTTCGAGGATGGCGCGTACCAACTTACAGGCAAGGCAATGAAAGTCCTGTACTCGGTGGCGCAACTTCGTGAAAAGTTGTACAAGGATGGATTCGTTTGTGATGGCATTCGATTCTGCCGGTTTAAGCGGAGCAGCGGCAGTAGCCGTGTAGGTAAATGCTTGTTCATAGACGAAAAACTGTACAGTCGTATCCACAAATGGGAAATGTGTGGACTCAAGATCAAGGAAGGGCAGCAGGTTGACTTGGCAGCTCTCGAAGCGTATATTGCGCTGTCGTTGAGCAGCATTATCGGACTGATTAGCATCCGGCCTGAGAATTTCTTAGTCATTGACGATTACAATAGCGTATTCAAAGACAAGGTTATTGCTGTCAGGGCGGACAGCGATGGTTGGCTCACATCTGCGCCGGAGGAAGTTAAGGTAAGCAACAGCATTTGGGACGGTCAGTCTCTTATTGATAAGAGTTTGCTTGGAGAGTACGAGGACAAGGGCATGGTTCTCTTGCGGAACCGTTTCTTCAAGTCAGCGTGCTTCAACTGTAACCTTCAGCAATTCTTTGCAGATCACGGGATTACGGATGTCAGTCAACTCAATGGCCGGACATTTGCCAATGATATTAGTGATGTTAAGATCGTTACGACGCCGAGCAGTATCAAATACCTGAAATTTGGTACGCTTGAAAAATGGTTGCAGTTGCTTGATGAGGACGGAGACTTCGGTGTAGTGAAATACGAGAAACCGACGCATTTCTTTGACGGCGACATGGTTCAGACGCACTATCAACTCTTGAACACCTTGCAGATGTCTCAGGACGATGTATCAGCGCTTGTACAACCGTCTCTTGACTATCTGAGTCTTATTCAGAGCGACCCGACCATCTTGAGATTCCATATTAAGCACGGCGGAGCTGATGAGAAAATCTCGTCTGCTGCAACGACAAATGATGTTGTGTATCAGATGCTTGGGCTTACTGATAAGTTTTCTGGGACAAAACCCGTCGTGAAATCGGCCACGGCCATCTGGCATGGCGTGCATTGAAGGGTCAGATT
>OHAQ01002596.1_pt1 | contig 13009 bp, 14 predicted proteins | sample 1577111 | NCBI WGS metagenome assembly OHAQ01 (sample SAMEA3541549, study PRJEB24748) | human gut metagenome | biome: human gut; feature: human-associated habitat; material: faeces | place: China | collected 2012 | reverse complement strand
AGGAACTTTTCTCTTATTATAGCACCAATCTTGTGAAATCACAATTTATTCTTGTAGCCTGCCGCTGATACCGTCTGGATTGTGCTTTTCCTTCCTTTTTGTCCCTTTAATTAGCCATGAACTGCTTGATCCCCTGTGATTTTGCACCCGGATTATCGTTACCATACCCTTCCAGAAGGTTGATAACTCCCCATACGCCGACACCTGCGCCGATAGCGGTTACTACTGTTTTAAGTCCTGTTACTGATGTTGTAAAAAAGCTCATTATTCGTCTCCTTTTTCAAAAAAATAAAAGGAAGCCTTGTGTATATATTTTTTTCTACATCAAAGCTCCCTGTGTACTGGTTCCCTATTCAGTTGTTCCACTTCTGGACGTTGTGACCAGAAGTTACTCTGCAATTTCTCCGACATCGCATACCTCATCCACCACATCATTCCTCTTAAAGCGGAGTCTGTTGCGGTTCTTGACGTATTTTTCAATGTCAAACTCATTCTTTTTGTCATAATCGGATAACAGTGGGTACTGCTTATGCTTCGTTATATCAAACTTGTCTGAGAAAAAAGGTCTCACGCCCCTAAGCTGCATGATGCACTTGCTGCCGTCCATGACTGCAATCTCGTCCTGGCTCATCAGTTCCTTTCCGGTCTTTTGGTAGTTCAGACCGTAGGACTGGCTCGTACCCCTTGTATCCGAAGTATTGTAAAGGTCAATCGTTTCTTTCCCAAGAATTTCTGCCAGATCTTTCAGAGTATCTTTCTCTTTTCCTCCCAAAAATAGGGTTGTGTCGCAGTTTCCTTCAATGGTCGATGCGTTGTCCTTATACAGAGCCTTTAGCTGTGACTTTGACTGCAAAATAATAGAAGCTGATATTTCCCGGCTACGGATAGTAGCAATCAGCTTCTCAAACTGTGGAATCTGCCCGATATTCGCAAACTCATCCAGTAAGCACCGGACGTGAATCGGCAGTCTCCCGTTATATACATCATCTGCCTTGTCACAAAGCAGATTGAATAACTGCGAATACATGATACTTACAATGAAATTGAATGTCACATCGGTATCGGAGATAATGACAAACAGTGCTGTCTTTTTCTCCCCCAGTGTATCAAGCTCCAGTTCATCATAAGCAGTCAGGTCACGCAGCTCCTTGATGTCAAATGGTGCCAACCTTGCACCACAGCTAATCAAAATAGATTTTGCTGTCTTTCCTGCGGCAAGTTTATACTTCTTATACTGCCTTACCGCAAAGTGGTTTGGGTTCTTCTGCTCCAGCTCCTCAAACAGCAGATCAACCGCATTTTTGAAATTTTCATCATCTTCCCTTGCTTCACTGGCATCCACCAGATCAATCAGCATGGAAAAATTCTGTTCTTCCTCCGGTGCTTCGTACCAGATATATGCGATCAGTGCCGTGTAATAGAGCTTTTCGGCTTTCACCCAGAAATCCTCAGAGGCTTGCTGTCCTTCCCCTTTGGTATTTACAATGATTGTGTTTACGAGTTTCAGAATGTCCTTTTCGCTCCGGATGTAAGCGAAAGGGTTGTAATGCATTGATTTTGCAAAGTTAATGGTATTAAGCACCTTAATCCGGTAATCATTCTTAGACAGCATCCTGCCGCATTCGACCAGCACAGTGCCTTTCGGATCAGTGACCACATAAGAACTGTGCATCTGCATAAGGTTCGGCTTCACAAAAAAGCGTGTCTTACCGGAACCGGAACCACCGATCACAAGAATGTTTTTATTCCTTGCATACTTCGGCTGCTTTGGTCTGCCCGACATCATAAGACGCTCCGTTGCTGTTAAAAGCACGTTGTTTTCAAATACCGGATCGACATAAGGCTCTATGTCTTTGGCAGTTCCCCACCTTGCCGAACCGTATTCTACTCCCTGCCGGAATTTCTTTGCATTTTTCGCTTTATAATATACTACCATACGAAATCCTATCCCGCATCCCACGCCAACCAGTAAATCCCCCGGCATAAAACTGGGAAACGGATTTTGAAACGCACCTCCCATCCCATTTACCGTGTCCAACACCTTCTGTAATGTGTTATCTCCTGCCTGCTGTCCATACAGCCATGAAACCTTATTAAAGACATATCCGAATATCACATAGGGAGCACATTTGAGGGCAAGCTGTTTCCCATTTACCCCTCTGCACTTTTCTTTGAGAGTTTTGGGGATTGACTGCAAATCCTTTACAATCTCGTCAATGACCTTGCTTATAGGCTCTGTCCCCTGTCTTTGTTTTTCTCTCTGCTCCGCTCCCTGTTCTTGTTCTGTGCGATCATCTTCTGAAGTCCTTTCAGTTTCTGCCGTAATGACGGACGCTGTTGCTTTTTCTCATTAACTTTTACAAATTCCTTGAACGCCTGTGCAATCACATCGGCATCCTTACCCTTAAAAAATACAAGGTACTTAGGCGGTTCCGTGGTCTTATCCCGCTTCACAGCGAAATCAACATTGTACTTTCTTGCCACACGCTCAAAAGCCTTAATGTTATTATCCGTGACCTCTATGGACTTCGCCCCCGCTCCCTGACCGACCAGCTTTTTCACCGGTATTTTCCCGTGGGAAGGCTCTTTATGCTTCTGATGCTCCAGATACATCTTCATCGCCTTCTGGAGAACACTTGCGGTCAGTTTGGATGTCTTGATTGCAAGGGCAATCGTTTTTTGTGTTGTTTCCTCCTGCACAGTGTACCTCCTTCCTGATCTGCACATTTTTTATCAGGGCGGAACCAACAGCCTGTGGAGCTGTATTTTCATTCCCATATCTACAATTCCTCTCCTTTCTCATGTTCCCTGTCCCACCAGTTCAGTTCTTCCTCATAAAAATCATCCAAAGCAGCTTTCAGTGCTTCCTCCTGCTTTTTTGCCTTTCTGACATCCCGCACTGCCTTTACGACAACTGCCCCCACTGCAACCGCAATCAATAACTTCATTCCATTTTTTCTACTCATTTTTCTTCCTTTCCACTTCTGGACGTTGTGACCAGAAGTTGTTGCAATAAAAAAAGGCAGATACAAAATCTTTCGACCTCATATCTGCCTTATCGCTGTTACTTTTTACTATCCTATAAAAATTGTATAGAGCTTAGCTTCAATCTCTCCGTCCCTCAGCACCACATCATCAAGCAATAAGCAATGCGCCAATACCTCTACATCCTCCATGTCCATAAGCCGGTTAACCACCCCATTCCCTTTGTCCGGTGCTTTGGCTGAACACACAGCAAAATCCCGCCTTGCTTCCCTGCAATATTTATACAACCCCAAAATATACTTGTTTGACATGATAAATCCAAACGCTTCGTTCTTCTGGTACGTCATTTTGTGTGTATCCCATTCTTTCTCCGGCAAGGAAAAGTAACACCTCGCCGTCTCGACATAGCAATCCCCTTGATAAGTCGGCTGTAACTTTTTCTCCTGCCGCAGCATCTGATGATAGATTTTCTCCCTGTCAAAAATGCTCCTTGCCCTAGTGAAATCCGGTGTTTTCCCTCTCATGAACGTATAGACATTATTGATTACTGTCTTGCCCGCCAATGCCTTATATTCCCCCACTCTATGGAGATACTGCAATACCTCTGTCAATTTCTCTTTTGATGCGATCTCCTGATAACAGTCTGCATCCAGTTCAATCCGTTCAAATTGAAGCGGTGTACTGCCTTTCTTAATTTCCCGCTCCATAATCCGTTTCGTATCACGCATTGATTCCATCTTTTTCCCTTTCCACTTCTGGACGTTGTGACCAGAAGTTATAAAAAGGCAGTTACAAATCTCTCGACTCATAACTGCCCTATTGCTATTTTTACCTAATACTTATATATTCCCTTTTCTTCTCTTTCGTCCAATTTTTAATTGGTGCCACCCGATTTAGTAATGCAACTCCATGTCCATGTTTCCCGGAAATATATTCTTCAAACCATTTTATACCTGGTGCCACACCATAACTTCCCTCTATTTGATAATCAATAAATCTAAGTTTATTAGGAATAAATTCATAATTGTTCTGATAATCTAACATAATTGAACGAGCATCATTTATAACAATTCTGTAATCAGCATCATATAATAAAAATGCCAGTTCCACCACTGCATCTCTTTCAAGTCCCTCCAATATTAACTTTGCAGGGTAATTAAAGAAAATGGTAATCTGTATCAATTCCGTTTGAAAATCTTTAAACATTTTTAATGCAATATACTCTGTATTCTTACACTCTATATCTAATGTGTTTCCTTTGGCTACATTCTCATTTCTTGAGAGAAAACATAGGTTATTTATATTACAGTTAAAACCATCTCCATCCATGTGGTCAACAACAAAATTATCTGCCGTCATAGTATCAAGAATTTCCTTTGTATACCACTTTTCCATAATATATCTATGCAAGTATCCCAATTTTACATTGTAAAAGTATTTTCCGTTCTTTCCCCATGTGACAGACATCAATTCATCACGATAATCATCCCGTATAGATGCAACCGCATGAAACATACCATCTGCAGTGTGTATTCTAACCAGATCACCACTTATATCAAAACTATTATTACTCATGAAATATTCTCCCAGTCTTTTAAGATAAGACCAATTATAGCATAAACGGGCTATTTTTTACATCTTACAAAATTTAGTATTTCGATAAATATACTTGTAATCTTAATAATAATAATTCCTCCGCCTATCACACCTCCAATGATACAATTTAATGCCAGAATTCCTATATTCCCAGCAATACCAAAGTTCTTCGGCACAATAAACATACACATTTTTCGGATACCATAGGGGCATCCAATCATAATCCAGTAAAGGAAAAAATCAAAGCCATCTGCCCTTATGCAAATCCAATAGCACATATTCATCCACACTGCAATCACAAGCAATGGCAGTATCACCTTAAACAATACCCTTTTCATGCCAGCCTCCCCCGTACATATCATGCTGCACTTCCTGTTGATAAAAATGATTTATCGTAGTGGGTGCATTATAAAGTGCCGTAATCATATATGCCTTGATATTTGTGATTTTAGTGGTGGTATTTTGCATACAGCCAATCACATATTCCAAATGGCTGCTTTCCAGTTTCAAAAACCTTGATTTCACAAGCTCATACGGATATTCTTCTCCTGCTACCCTGATTGTTGGACGCTTCACGCAGACTACCTCACAGATTACCTGGAACAGTTCATCGTAAAGCTCTCTCTTTCCATAACCATCATACTGCATATGGTGATCGTAACTGATATTTTCTTTGATTAGCTCTATGTATGTCTGGACATCATCCATCACATCCATCGTATCCTTTTTCCCTGAATCAGATTGAATGATAGGATTGATATAACTCTCCTCAGTATAGTTTAAATCAGTCTGATTATAGTTAGTATAATTAGGGTTCGATTCTCCGACTTCTTGAGGTTCGATTTCCGGACTTCCAGAGGTCTGATTTTCCGACTTCCTGAAGTCCGATTTTCCGACTTCTTGAAGTTCGATTTCCGGACTTCTTGAAGTTCGATTTTCCGACTTCTTGAAGTCTGATTTTCCGACTTCTGTGATTTTATCAGTGTTTCCAGACTTTTTTTCATCTACATTTTCTGCCAGTGAAGCAAAGTTCTTCACATATATGATGTCCGGTTTTCCCAATCCTCTACGCACTTTCTCTACCAGACCAATTCCCTTAACAGAATCCAGCTCTGCAAGAACCTTAACCGCCTTTTCCTTTCCACACCCCAAATCTTCCATAATACTGTCTATGGTGTATATGATATATGCCCGATTGTCCTCATCAAACCACTCATTTTTCATAGATAAGGACATACGATCAAGCATCAGACCATATAAAAGTTTTGCATCACTGGATAATTTCTTAAATCTTTCATCCTTGATCAGTAGGCGAGGAACACGATAGAATGAGAACTGTTCTGCTTCTATCCCGTAATAATAATCCAGTTGTAATATTCCACTCATTCCCGGCTCCTCCTTTCTACTGCGTATTCTTCCAATTCTCCAATAACTGATAAATAATGTTCTCTATTTCTTCCCTGCTGTATGTCACAGGAAAATAACTGTTAATGCGCTCTGCTTTTATGATAACCTTTCGCTCCACAGGTTTTTCTTTTTCCAACAGCATACGAACCATCGGAAAGGTAAGTTCCCCTTTTTTGTCACTTTCCTTGAGCATGGCACTCTGCTGAGTTGTGATAGCAACATTTGTTTCCTGTATTGCAACCAAAACCCATTGCTGCGCATCCTCTGATAAAAATGATAAATCAACCGCCTGCATGATACCGATTTTCTTTGCGTCCACCATATCAAGCAGCGAATCCGACAGGCGTGAAATCCATATATATCTCTGAACCGTCTTTGCACTCTCTCCTGCCGCTTCTCCCAGTTCTCCAAGCGTAAGTCCGCCTTCCTTACTTCCCTGATGCTTCATTGCATCGTATTTCATCCTGTATGCCTTTGCTTTCTCGCTCGGAAGAATATCCTCCCGTTGAATATTGGAATCTACCATGATAATCGTAGCTTCGTCATCCGTATAATCACGGATGAACATCGGCATTGTAGTAAGTCCGACAAGCTCACAGGCGTGTCTCCGGCGGTGTCCGGCAATAATCTCATAACCGCCATCTTTCATTGGTCTGGCGATGCCTGGCATCAACACTCCATGCTCCCTGATGCTTTCCACCGTTTCCTGCATCTTTTCATCATCCAATACCTTAAACGGATGCCCTTTGAACTCATGCAGTTCTGACAATGCGATTTCCTGTACCTGTTCTGTTCCTGTCTGTGGCTGCTCCGTTCCAAATAAATCATCAAAGCTGCTCAGTTTTACCTTTGCGGCACTCCCCTTCTTATTCATCTGCAAGCACCTCCTCCGTCAATGACTGATAGGCACTTGCCACTTTTCCATTCGGATTGTGCTGATAAATGCTCACACCTTCCGCAGAAATCTCCGCAGCTCTTACCGACATTGGGATACTCTCTTTGAATATCTTCACACGGCTTCCATAGTTTTCAATCAGCAAGGTACTGATGTCCTTTGCATAATTGGTGCGGTTATCAACCATTGTCAGAAGGATACCCTCTATCTCCAGTTTCGGGTTAATCTGACGCTTTACCTTTCCAATCGTCTTAATAAGCTGTTCCAGACCTTTTACCGGCAGATATGCCGCCTGTACCGGAATCAAGATGCTGTCTGCACAGGCAAAGGCATTTATCGTAATCATGCCGAGTGATGGCATACAGTCAATCAGAATGTAATCATAGCGGTCTTTCTGCTGTTCTATGTAGGTACGAAGTACCGTTTCCCTGCTCATAACATTTACAAGTGAGGTTTCCAAGCCGGAAAGCTCAATATTTCCCGGCATGAAGTCTATCCCTTCCTCATGCTTTAAAATGCCATATTCAGGGCATTCTTCTTCATCATTGATGATATTTGACATAATGGTGGCAAGCGTAATTTCCAGTCTGTCCGGCTCCTGCACCCCAAGACTTGCCGTAAGACTGCCCTGTGCGTCTGCATCTATCAGCAAAACCCTCTTTCCCTGTTTTGCCAGTCCGATTCCTAAATTGCTTGTTGTGGTGGTCTTTCCAACTCCACCCTTCTGATTTGCGATTGCTATAACTTTACACATGATAAAATTCTCCTTATTCTCTACTATTGATTTTTCACATTGCTTTTCTGTACTTCCGCATAAGCTCGGTAATATTTGTTTGTTCCTTTGTTGCTATAAAGTTCTGATATTTCCAATACTTCAATTTTAGGATGACGCTGTAAAATCTTCTGAAACCATACAATGTCATTCTTTGTTCCCATCAATCTGACTTTTAACACTAATCTGTTCCTCCAAATAAGGCATACAGCTTCCGGTTATAGGTCGCATACTCCGGATAGCGGATCTGTATCGCCTGCCAAAAATATGGTGCATAGGCACAGCAGAACAAATCCTCCACTGTATACTGCCTGCACTCGTTTACCTGTTCCTCTGTTTTTGTGTAATCATCTACACTCGGTGTGCCGTTGCAATACAGGTTAAATGCCATTCGCACCACTTTCATACTGCCACTGGTCTGCCAGCCTTCATGCAGACACTCCGTTTTTACACATCCTGTCTTAAAATCATAAATGCTATCAACATTTCTTCTGGTATCGTTGTTAATACCAAGGCAATAACAAAGTGCTTTGTGGTACTCATCCTGATGCCGCACCTCTTTTAATTTTTCATAGTAGAATTTTTCATGTGCTTCGCTGATAAAATTGATTGTCTGTTTCTTTTTGTTTTCTGCTCCTAACGCTGTGTTGTTCATAATGGACCTCCATTTCATTATTTCATGTGTTTGTTGCACCTAAAACCATTCACAAATGCGCAAAAAAGGACATTCCTAAGTAATTAGAAATGTCCTTTGGTTTCGATGTTACTGTCACGAGTAACAAATTGTTGCACTTACGGGTGAAAATGTAATATCAGATATTATCACCTATTATTCCACAAAAAACTGTTGCACTTTTGTTGCACCTGTGCGGTTTTGTTGTAATCATTTTTCTATAACACGTTACAATATTTTATTGAAAATCCAACTATTCTTCTGAGAATAACTGCTGTTTGCGCTGTATCATTTCATCAATCCTTGCGATATACTGCGCTACATCCTTGACATTCTCACACCGTTCAATCCGATGCGTGCCGTCCGGATTTGGTTCTGTCCAGACACGTTTTGTCGAGGCTCCCGCTCCGCACGCCACGATGGTCTGTTTCTCCTCCATGATCAGAATATTATAAACTCCCGCTTTTCCTTCTTTCGCATAACCGACATTCTCAAGGTTTCCCGCCATTCCCTTCTGGCGGTACAGATAATAAGGGAACAGGTCCATCTTCTTCGCATAGGAAGCGGTCAGGTCCATATGTTCCTGCGTGTTGACCATCTTATAATCTTTATAGTCTTCCTTGAACATATTTAAGCGCGCCGCGCGTTTTAGTGCCAGAGAGTGAACAGTCAGATTGTCCGGTTTTAACTGCATGATCTGCTCTAATGTATCGCGTACGTCCTCTAAAGATTCTTCCGGCAGTCCCATAATGAGATCCATATTAATATCATCAAATCCAAGTTCTCTTGCGATCTTAAAACTTTCCACAGTCTGTTCTACCGAATGGCGCCTTCCGATCAGGTCGAGCGTTCTCTGCTGCATGGTCTGCGGATTGATGGAAATTCGTGTGATTCCCCATTTGCGCAGCACCTCTAATTTTTCTCTTGTGATGCTGTCCGGTCTGCCGGCTTCCACAGTAAACTCAAGGCAGTCTGACAAATCAAAACTACATTTAATTTTACGGATCAGACGGTCTAACTGATAAGGCTCTAATGTTGTCGGCGTTCCGCCACCGATATAAATGGAATTTAAATGCTTGTGATAAAACTTTGCCGCCGTATAATCAATCTCTTTTTCCAGTGCATCTAAATAAGCATCCACACGGTTCTTCCAGCTTACAAGCGGATATGATGTAAACGAGCAGTACAGGCAGGTCGTCGGACAGAACGGGATTCCGATATAAAGACTGTATCCGTTGTCATAATCAATTTTCTTTAAGATCGCATTTTCTCGTTCTGCAATATCGGTTGCAAGTTCAATCTTCTCATCGGAAGCAAAATAGGTATCCTTCATATACCGGTAGATCTCCTCCCGGCTTTTTTCTTCCTCCAGCAATTTCATAGGAATCTTCGTTGGACGGATTCCGGTCAGGTTTCCCCATGGAAGTGTTCGTTTCGTATAATCACAGAGCATACGGTACAGCATCTGCTTCAGCTGATTTTTCGTCCACACGCGATCCGAAAAATCTACCTGAATTGTCTCACCCGGTATCTCTTTTACTTCTTCCTGACCCGGTTTTTCATTTGCCTGCGCATCCTCATTTGCATGCACGATCTCCTGCCATGTGATCTGAATCGTATCTTCCCCGTAGTTTACCTGCATGCGGATATCGATTTTTCCATCATATTCTTTTTTTTCTGCCGATACACCCACATACTGTTCCGGGAAAAATGCCTTGATCAGAGAATGAATATCATATTCAAATTCCGGTTTATTTAATAAAACTTCTATCATCCCAAAACCTCTCACTTACAGATACGGATTATACATCCGCTCTGTCCCAATCGTTGTAATATCATTGTGTCCGGTGTACACGGTCGTTTCATCCGGAAGCGGCAGAAGTTTCTCCTTAATGGAGCGGATGATCTGTGCTGCACTGCCCTTTGGGAAATCGGTGCGTCCCACCGATGTGCAAAAGAGGGTGTCCCCGGAAAAAACTACATTCTGATACGGGAAATAATAGCAGCAGCCACCCACCGTATGTCCCGGTGTATGGAATACACGGATATGAAAACCGGCAAGGTCGATCTCCTGCTCATTCTTCAAAAATACATCCGCATGATAGGTCTTTTGTACACCTTCCCAGCCGCTTAAATTGAGAGACGGCGTATCTAAGGTCTCTTTTTCATGCTCCTCGGCATATATTTTGATATCAAAATGTTTTGCAAGTTCCTCCGCTCCACCCGCATGGTCAAAATGTCCATGTGTCAGCAAAATTGCGATCGGTGTCAGCTTTTCCTGACGAATCTTCTTGGCAAGTTGATCTGCACTTGCCCCCGGATCGATAACCAGTACTTCTTTTGTGTCATCGTTGATCGCAAAATAACAGTTTGTCTGTACCGGACCAACTACATATTGTTCTACTTTCAGTGGTGCCATATTTTCCCCTTTCCTGTCTGACAAAATCTTTTTCTTTACAGAAAAACTGGCTGCCCATCTGGATGCGGTTCATGTTTCCCACAACCTTCTGACAACCAGTTCTTTTAGCCCGTCGTTCTCTCTATATCAATGATACTCTCGATCTGCCGCAGTCTCTCCACAACGCTTGTAAGTTCTTCCCTGCCCTTCGTGCTGAAAGATACATCGATTGTTGCAATTCCCTGCTTGCTTGTTTTGGAGTGAATCGAATCAATATCGATCTCACGCTCTGTAAATATCTTTGTGATATCCACGAGAAGACCGGTTCGGTTATTGCCGTAGATCTTGATCTCTGCACGGTACAGGCCACTGCTGCCGGACTCTTCATCATGCTGCCACTCGGCATCGATCAGACGCTCACGCTCCATATCAGACAGATTGATAATGTTGATACAGTCTGTTCTATGGATGGAAACACCTCGGCCTCTGGTTACAAATCCAACGATCTCGTCTCCCGGTACCGGACTGCAGCACTTTGAAAAATGCACTGCCACATCATAAAGTCCTTTTACAATGATACCGCTCTTGGAATGTTTCTGTACGACCTTATCTTTATTCTCGGCAATGGTCTCAAGCACTTCATCATCCGTGATACACGCAAGATGGTCTTTTTTGTATTCCTCATACATGCGGTTTACGATCTGACCTTCTTTTAAACCACCATGTCCGATCGTTGCAAGGCAGGAATTCCAGTCATGGAAACCATATTTTCTTAAAATTTTCTCCTGATATTCCGGCTTATTGATATCCGGGAAATTGATTCCCTTGGATTTTGCCGATGCGATCAAAAGTTCCTTGCCGTGTGTAATATTTTCTTCTTTTAACTCACTGCGGAACCACTGATTGATCTTATTTTTCGCCTGGGTGCTTTTTACAATATTTAACCAGTCACGGCTCGGTCCCTTTGAATTCTGGGAAGTGATTACTTCCACACGGTCACCGTTCTGGATGATGTAGTCGATTGGAACCAGTTTTCCGTTGACTTTTGCACCGATCATCTTATTGCCGACCGCGGAATGAATACTGTAAGCAAAGTCGATCGGCGTGGAACCGGTCGGAAGATTCTTGACATCTCCGGTCGGTGTAAAACAGAATACCGTATCGGAAAACAGGTCAAGATCGCTCTTTAGCAGGCTCATGAACTCTTTATTATCCGACATGTCGCGCTGCCACTCTAAGATCTGACGGAGCCAGCTCAGCTTTTCCTCTTCGGTAACGGTCATTGGCTGTGACACACCGCCATTGTTACTTGCCTCTTTGTACTTCCAATGGGCAGCGATACCATATTCAGCCGTACGATGCATCTCAAAGGTACGGATCTGTATCTCAAACGGCTGACCGGTCGGTCCGATCAGAGTCGTATGGAGTGACTGGTACATGTTTGGCTTCGGCATCGCAATGTAGTCTTTAAACCGTCCCGGAATCGGCTTATACATCTCATGAATCACACCGAGTGCTGCATAACAGTCCTTGACGGAATCCACGATGATGCGGATGGCAAACAGATCATAAATCTGGTCTAATGTCTTGTGCTGATTGACCATTTTTTTGTAAATACTGAAGAAATGTTTTGCACGTCCGTCAACCTGTGCAGGAATTCCTGCATCTTTGATGTGCTGACGCACTTCTTCCACCAGTTTCTGTACATATTCGTCCCTGACACTCTTGCGCTGTGCGATCTGATGTACCAGATCATAATAGGCATCCGGCTCTAAATACTTGAGTGAGAGATCGTCCAGCTCGATCTTGATCTTGGAAATACCAAGACGCTGTGCGATCGGTGCATAGATATCCATCGTCTCACGTGCTTTTTCCTTCTGCTTCTCAGGAGTCATATATTTGAGTGTACGCATATTGTGCAGACGGTCTGCCAGTTTGATAATGATCACACGGATATCCTTTGCCATGGCAAGGAACATCTTACGCAGGTTCTCCGCCTGTACTTCCACCTTATCTGCAGAATAGCTCAGCTGTCCCAGTTTTGTAACGCCATCCACCAGAAGTGCGACCTCTGCCCCGAACTCTTTGGTGATCTCCTCCGTCGTCATGACCGTGTCCTCAACCACATCGTGAAGCAGTCCTGCAACGATCGTCTCTTTGTCCAGCTCCAGATCTGCCAGAATGATCGCAACGCAAAGCGGATGAATGATATATGGTTCTCCGGATTTTCTCTTCTGACCCTCATGTGCCTCATAAGCAATCTTGTAAGCTTTTTCAATCATG
>OHAQ01002589.1_pt1 | contig 13025 bp, 8 predicted proteins | sample 1577111 | NCBI WGS metagenome assembly OHAQ01 (sample SAMEA3541549, study PRJEB24748) | human gut metagenome | biome: human gut; feature: human-associated habitat; material: faeces | place: China | collected 2012 | reverse complement strand
TGCCGTTTTTGGTCAGAGAAGCACGGTAATAGACAGTTCCGTCTTTTTTCCCGGCCCGGAAGACTCCTTTATATAATTGTTCTTTTTCAATGTTTTGCTCACTCATATTTCTATAGTAACATTTTTCTCCGGAGAACAACAGATATATTTTTCGGACGAGCTGCATAAAATGAAGTTAGAGCCAAAATGAGAATTGGGGAAAGGAACAAAGCCTGTATGTATAAAAGAGCATTAAGCGGACTACTTGTAATAAATCTGATATTTCTGATCGGTGTTTTAAGTCTCTGCCGCATGGAAGAAATCTGTAGGAAATTGCAGCAGACGGTGTCGGAGGTACATATGGAAGAAAGCCTGCTGGCGGACAAGGAAAGCATCATGATGGGGATTGCTTCCCGGACTTCTTCCGGACAGAGAGTAGTGGATTGCAGTGAATTACAGCGGGAGAGTAAGTACCAGCTGGAACAGGCGGATCTGGAAGTGCTGCTTCGGATCGTGGAAGCGGAAGCCGGGTGCGAAGACGAGGATGGGAAGCTGTTGGTGGCCAATGTGATCCTGAACCGTCTGAATTCCGAAAAATTTCCGGACAGCATTACGGAGATCGTATTCCAGCGGGAAAACGGGGTGTCACAGTTTTCTCCCATTGCCGACGGCAGTTATTACAAAGTAAGTGTCAGTGAAGAGACGGTAGAAGCTGTCGGACGGGCTCTGGCGGGCGAGGACATTTCCAGGGGAGCATTGTATTTTGCCGCCAGAAAATATGCCGACAGTGAAAGTATGCGCTGGTTTGATGAAAAATTGACGCTATTATTCCGACATGGCGGACATGAATTTTTTTCGGATAAAAAAGCGCTTCAATGATTCACCTTGCAACAGTGTTTAAAGTATGCTATACTTTTCGAAAATATAGATGGAGATGCTAGGGAGATATTCCAGCATACATTCATACATAGACACGGAGGAGAGGAAATGGAAGTAATTTATCGCAGCACACGCAGCAACAGCGAACCGGTAACCGCATCCCAGGCAATTCTGAAGGGATTATCCGATGACGGAGGACTGTTTGTACCGGATCATATTCCTGCATTGGACAAGAGTCTTTCAGAACTGGCTGGAATGAGTTATCAGCAGGTAGCTTATGAAGTTATGAAATTATTCCTGACAGACTTTACCGAGGAAGAACTGAAAAATTGTATCAACAACGCTTATGATTCCAAGTTTGATACGGAGAAGATCGCTCCTCTGGTACAGGCGGATGATGCTTATTATCTGGAATTGTTCCATGGTTCTACCATTGCGTTCAAGGATATGGCACTTTCCATTTTACCTCACCTGATGATCACTTCCGCCCGTAAGAATAATATCAAGAATGAGATCGTGATCCTGACTGCTACTTCCGGTGATACCGGTAAGGCAGCTCTGGCAGGCTTTGCCGATGTCAAGGGTACCCGGATCATCGTATTTTACCCGAAGAACGGTGTCAGCCCGATTCAGGAGAAGCAGATGGTGACCCAGAAGGGTGCCAATACTTTTGTGGTAGGCATTCACGGTAATTTCGATGATGCCCAGACCGGTGTGAAGAAGATTTTCTCCGACAAGGAACTGGCAAAAGAAATGGATGAGAAGGGCTTCCAGTTTTCCTCTGCGAACTCCATTAACATTGGACGTCTGGTACCTCAGATTTGTTATTATGTTTATGCGTATGCACAATTATTAAAAGATGGTAAGATCACAGAGGGTGAGAAGATCAATGTTGTGGTTCCCACCGGCAACTTCGGTAATATTCTGGCTGCATTTTATGCGAAGAATATGGGACTGCCCATCGATAAGCTGATCTGTGCTTCCAATGACAATAAGGTATTGTATGATTTCTTCCGCACCGGCACCTATGACCGCAACAGAGAATTCGTACTGACCACTTCACCGTCCATGGATATTCTGATCTCCAGCAATCTGGAGCGTCTGATCTACCGTATTGCAGGCAATGATGCAGACAAGAACCGTGAGCTGATGAGCGCTCTGTCCGGCAACGGCAAATACGAGATCACCGAAGAGATGAAGGCACAGCTGGCTGACTTCTACGGCAACTTTGCAAGCGAAGCGGAGACCGCCGCAGAGATCCGCCGTCTGTATGAAAAATGCGGTTATGTCATCGATACCCATACCGCAGTAGCTTCCGCAGTGTACGGCAAGTATGTGGTTGAGACCGGAGATCACAAGACCACCGTGATCGCTTCCACCGCAAGCCCCTTCAAGTTCACCAGAAGCGTTATGGATGCCATTGACATCAAGTATGATGCCATGGGTGACTTTGAACTGGTGGATGAACTGTCTAAGATCGCCAAGGTGAAAGTACCCAATGCCATCGAAGAAATCCGTACCGCACCGGTGCTGCACGATACCCAGTGTGACGTGGACAAGATGAAAGACACGGTGAAGAGTTTTCTTGGAATGTAGTTAAGAATTAAATATTAGTGAGATACCGCCCAAGTCACGTCAACGGCTTTCTGGGCGGTATTGTTTTTGTGTAAAAACTTTATCCTTTATCTTGCGGGGGTTCTTTGCTATAATAGGTAAGGTTAGCAGACTGTAACAATAATATGAAAATAGATACCGGAAGGAGAACAACATGACTGCAAAAGAAATGCTTGGAAAAGTGGATCATACCCAGTTGAAAGCCTTTGCTACCTGGGAGGACATCCAGAAATTATGCGATGAGGCGATTCAGTATCATACCGCCAGCGTATGTGTGCCCCCTTGCTATATCAAGAGAATCCATGACACTTACGGAGACAAAATCAATATCTGTACCGTAGTAGGATTCCCCTTAGGATACAGTGTGACGGAAGCCAAGGTGGCCGAGGTGCGTAAGGCACTGGAGGATGGTTGCAACGAGATCGATATGGTAGTGAATATCAGCGATGTGAAGAACGGGTTGCTTGACAAGGTGGAGGAAGAGATCCGTACACTGAAGAAAGAGTGCGGACATCATATCCTCAAGGTGATCATTGAGACCTGTTATCTGACCGAGGAAGAGAAGATCGCCATGTGTAAGGCAGTGACCAATGCCGGAGCGGACTTTATCAAGACTTCCACCGGCTTCGGAACCGGCGGCGCCACAAAGGAGGATGTGGAACTGTTCAAGAAATACATTGGCCCTAACGTAAAGATCAAAGCGGCAGGCGGCGTATCCAGCATGGAAGATCTGGAAATGTTCTTAGGACTTGGCTGTGAAAGAATCGGTACTTCCAGAGCTGTAGGACTCTGCAAGGGTGAACTTACGGAAGGGTATTGATTAACTGATATATAGAATGGAGATAACATGGAAAACAAAGTGATTCAGGACAGACTTGCACTTCTTCGGAAGAAGATGCAGGAAGAGGGCATTGATTTCTATATGATGCCCACAGCGGATTTTCATAATTCCGAATATGTAAACGATTATTTTAAAGTAAGAGAATATTTCTGCAATTTTACCGGTTCCAACGGCACACTGGTAGTCTGGAAAGACGGCGCGGGACTGTGGACTGACGGCAGATATTTCATCCAGGCAGAAGCAGAATTGGAGGGAACGACCGTAGAACTGTTCCGTATGTTACAGGAGGGAGTTCCCACCATCGAGGAATTCCTGGAGCAGAACATGCAGCAGGGACAGACTTTAGGATTTGATGGCAGAGTTATCGCTGCCATGGACGGCAAAAAATACGAAAAGGTACTGGAAAAGAAGCAGATCCGCATCGCTTATGAGAAGGATCTGGCAGAGAGCATCTGGACAGACAGACCGGATTTTCCTGCCGGAAAAGTAACTGTACTGGATGAGAAAATCGCCGGTAAGAGCGTAGAGGAAAAACTGACAGAGACCAGAGAAAAGATGGCGAAGGACGGTGCCAATGCACTGCTTCTGACCAAACTGGATGATCTGATGTGGCTCTTCAATATCCGCGGTTGTGATGTGGAATGCAATCCGGTAGCAATGTCCTATGCCTATATTACAGAAGAGTCCGCAACTCTGTTTATCCAGCAGAAAGCACTGGATGCACAGGTGACGGAATACCTAGCAGCTCATCGTATCGAGGTAAAGGAATACGACACCGTCGTAGATTTCCTGAAGGCACTCCCTGCGGGCAATGCGATCCTCGTGGACAACAGATATTGCAGCTATACTTTATACAAGACATTGCAGAAGAATCAGAAGTTAGTAGAGGGCAAGAACCCCACCGAACTGTTAAAGGCCATTAAGAATCCGGTAGAGCTTGCGAGAATGCAGGAGATCTTTTTAAAGGACAGCGTGGCCGTAACGAAATTTATCTACTGGTTGAAGACCCATGTGGGCAAAGAGAAGATCACTGAGGTGACCGCAGCGGACTATCTGGAACAGAAGAGAAGAGAGATCCCGGAATTCTTAGATCTGTCCTTCCCGACCATCGCAGGTTACAAGTCCAATGCAGCCATGATGCATTACGAAGCAACCCCGGACAACTGTGCGACTCTGGAGCCGGAAGGAATGCTTCTGGTAGATTCCGGCGGACAGTATCTGGGAGGTACCACCGATGTGACCAGAACCATCGTTTTAGGTCCCATTTCCGAAGAAATCAAAAAGCATTACACCATGGTAGCAGCGGCAGTGATGCAGCTGACCCATGCCCACTGGCTCTACGGCTGTACCGGACGTAATCTGGACATTCTGGCAAGACAGCCTATCTGGGATATGGACATTGATTACCAGTGCGGTACCGGACACGGCGTAGGTTATATTCTGAATGTGCACGAAGGTCCCCAGAACATGCGCTGGAGATTCACCGGAGGTATGGTGGAGGCAGTGTTTGAGGATGGTATGGATATCACCAATGAGCCCGGCATCTATATTCAGGGCAGCCACGGTATCCGCATCGAGAATGTTATGGTGGCGAAAAATGATGTGAAGAACGAGTATGGTCAGTTCATGCATTTCGAGACCCTGACATGGGTACCCATCGACAGAGAAGCCATTGATGAAAAGTATCTGAACGATACCCAGAAAAAGTATCTGCACGAGTATCAGAAGACTGTATACGAGAAGATTTCTCCCTATCTGAATGAGGAAGAAAAAGAGTGGCTGGCCAAGGAAACCAGGGTAAAGTAAAGAGAATATAAAATCAGTATAAAATTTTTAGCGGTTTCTTGACTTTTTTACTGGGGTTTGAGATAATACAGACAATGTGGCAGAAGATAAAGACACACATAAATTTAAAGGAAAGAGGTTAATGTAAGATGGCAGAGATCAATTTAAGCAAGTACGGCATCACCGGAACCACAGAAATCGTTCACAATCCTTCTTATGAAGAATTATTCAAAGAAGAGATGAAGCCTGAACTGAAAGGCTACGAGAAAGGTCAGGAGACCGAACTCGGTGCGGTAAATGTTATGACCGGTATATATACAGGACGTTCTCCCAAAGATAAGTTCATCGTTGAAGATGAAAACTCCAAGAACACTGTATGGTGGACTTCCGATGAGTACAAGAACGACAACCATCGTATGTCTCAGGAAACATGGGCTGCTGTAAAGGATATCGCTAAGAAGGCGCAGGTACAAATCGAAATTCTTCCAACTCCAGGAGCTTGAAATACCGCCTGTCCACTTCGGATACGTATTACCCATATAACAAATATCTTTCTCATCGATTTGGCCATTACCATCGGCATCATACCAGCGGGTATCACCACCGTATTTGGTCTTATCTTCATACGGGTCCATCATATCAACCACGGGGTCCGCCTTCGCTTCCTCATCGGTAGCATAGATTCCCAACGACTTCCAGGCAAAAAGATCACCGATCCGGCCACCTTCCTGAAGACCACCTACCCAGTCGTAGTCGTTGATTTCCGGATTCCAGGCATAATAACCTCCTACCCGGTTTCTTTCCACACCGTTTTCCGGAAGTTTACGAATCTTGGTTTTCACATGAGAGGCGTTGAAACCTAACTCCCACTGCAATTCGGATCTTTTCGGCATTACCTGCACCTTCACCTCTACTTCGATACCGCGGTTGTTCAAACTACCGTAGTTAGTAGTAATCACATCAAAACCAGACGACAAAGGCATCGGCAACTGCGTAATCAAATCATCAGTTCTACGATTGAAATAATCGAAAATAACATCTACACGCTGATCGAACAAACCGACATCCACACCGACATCGAACGTTTTCGATTGTTCCCATTTCAAATCTTCATTCGGCAAAACCTTATTCGCAATTCCGTTTACCCACATATACCTTCCCTCGCCAACAGCGTATTCGCCCTGCGCCGTATACGGTCCCATGCCGGTAATATTACCATTGACACCATAACTGCCTCTCAGTTTCAAACGGAAAGCATCCGCATCCATATCTTTCCAGAAATCTTCTTCATGCACATTCCATCCGATAGAAGCGCCGGGGAAGAACCCCCATTTATGCTCTCTACCCAGCATAGAAGAAGCATCGTAGCGGGCATTCACCGACAACAGATAGCGCTGTTTGTAATTGTAATTGATTCTTCCGAAATAACCCAACATAATCTGTTTCGACAAATTGCTGGTCATATGCTTGTAATTGGAAACCGCGTTCAACGTCGGAATCAAGTCGGTCAACGCACCATCTCCACTGGCCGACATGCCATAGCTCGACTTGAAATAGTAGGAATAACCGGCCATGACATTCAGATGATGATCCGTAAAATCTTTATTGTATGTTAATACGGCATCCGCCTGTGTCTGCCACCATTTAGAATAACTGGCACTAGCCGGGCGTACTGTATTCACGTTGTTCACACCATCCTTGTAAGAAGGGGTAAAGGAATATGTATCCAAAGCTTCTTTCCAAATAGAGAATGACGGCGCGAATGTCAGGCCCGGAATAATCTCCCAGTTTCCATCGAAGATGAACGTGATATTCTCATCGCTATTCTTATTGGTATTCCGATGCAAATGATAAGCCGGGTTTCCGTTCCCTTTGATACCGGGAGAAAGCGTACCGTCTTCGAAAGTATATTTCGTTGTCGGCGCCTGTCCGATGGCACGAGCAAAGATACTTGTTTCATTCACACCGTTATTGGTATACTTACTATAGGAAGCACGTCCGCCGATCTTCAGGTTAGGACGCAGCTTCACTTCTCCACCCAGGTTGAATGTCAAACGATCATAGTATGTAGTGATAACGGTACCCTCATTCTTCATATAGCCTGCACTGGCATTGAAAGTAGCCGTTTCGGAACCACCCGAAACGTTGACATTATGATTATGTGAAACGGCTGTACGGAACAACACGTCCTGCCAGTCCGTTCCTTTGAAGATGATGGTTTTCGACGGATCGATCGGGTCGGGCATACTTTCCCATCCTTCGTTCAATTTATGTTTGTTTTCCGGAGTCAGATATTGTGTTGTATAAGTTGTATTCGCTGTCAGGTCGTTACCCGTACCGGCACCTGTGGCCGTATAAAGATCATTCAGGCCGAATCCCCAGCGCTGATCGGCAATCTGATGTCCGATACGGCTATAATAGATATAGTCGCGGGCAGATGCCATATCATATCTTTTTCCTACCTGGGAAAGTGTAAGGTCGTATTTATAAGTGACACTGGTTTTTCCGGCTTTACCTGTTTTTGTTGTAATCAGAACGACACCGTTTGATCCGCGTGCACCATAGATGGCAGTGGATGCGGCATCTTTCAGTACCTGCATAGACTCGATATCATCCGAATTAATACCATCGATGTCGTTACGGATCACACCGTCCACGATATAGATCGGATCAGCGCCATCGGGGCTGTTGATTGAGGTACCGCCACGCACGATGATACGGGGGTTTGCACCCGGCTGTCCGGTAGTAGACTGTACTCTGACACCGGATACGGTTCCTTGCAACGCTGTAACAAGGTTTGAATAAGGTACGCTCTCAAGCGCTTTCGTATCCATCTTGGAGACAGAAGTAGTCAATGTAGCCCTTGACTGTGTGCCATATCCAACAACAACGACTTCATCCAGGACTGTATTCGGCTCCAGAATGACATTGAATATTTTCTTTCCGTTCACAGCCACTTCCTTTGCTTGCATACCTACAAAAGAGAACTGCAATACAGCATTTTTAGGTACACCACGCAACTCAAAACGACCGTCCAGGTCGGTAATGGTACCATGCGTCGGATTATCCTTCTCCACAACAGTTGCTCCGATAACAGGTTCTCCTGCTTTATCCTGAACAACGCCTGTCACATCGATGCGCTCTACCTGCGCAACCGCGGGCAGTGGAGTGGTGTTTCGTTTGTTTTTTGCTGCGGCGCCGATGAATACCTGGCGGTCGTCGATCGAATAAGCGTTGCCGGTTTGCAGCAACACTTGATCGAGTATTTTGTCGATCGTCTGATCTTTCACATTAATACTGACCTTTTTCTTTAGGTTAACAGCTTTGTCACTATAGAAAAAAACATATTCGCTTTGTTTTTCTATTTCAGAGAAGATCTCCTGCACTGTCTTATTATTCGCTTTCAAAGACAATGTTGCCGATTGCGAATAAGTACTGCTGGCCAAACTTGCATTTATTCCTAAGATCAGGAATAGGGCAGCGATTTTCATAATTCGATATTTAATACTCCAGGAATTGGAGAATCGTTTATTTACCATATCTTTGTATTGATTTTTAAATGGTTATTTTCAACTAGTTAATTTAGAGATCCAACCGGATAACATGGCAGTGTTATCCGGTTTTGTTAGTATTTACAGATCTGTCATTTTTCCATCCGAGCTTTTTCCATAGGCTTTCCAATTTAAGTTGTTAACATATATGTTAAAAAAATAATAACCTAATATACAATCTTTTATCTGCCTTCTTTGACTACTATATACTCTTCATCTATTTTCTTATAGAGAATCGGGGCTGTTTGGCTCAGCCCATCCAGGACAACCTCCAGATCCTCCTGCATATCAAGTTTTCCCGAGCATTTTAAATCTGCCACATCAGATTTATAGCTGATCTTTTTTCCATAGTAACGGGATAAACGATCCAGGATTACTGACAAATGTTCACTTCTGTATGTATATAACCCATCTTTCCATAAAATATAATCATTCACATTAACCTCCTTTATGTCACATTCTCCCTGGTTATAAGAGAACATTCTGTTAGGTTCCAAACGGAAATCTTCGTCATCCTTAGTATCCACCTGTACAGCCCCTGTAACCAGGACAACTGAAGAAGATTCGTCCGTTTCGTATGCCATTACATTAAAAGAAGTACCCAGAACCTGTACATCCATCTCCTTCGTTTTTACGACAAAAGGTCTGTTCTTATCCGGTGTCACTTCCAGAAAAACTTCGCCATTTACATAGATCTCCCTTTTTTTATCAGCGAATGTAACCGGGTACACAATCCGGCTGCCGGCATTCACCCAGAGTTTAGTCCCATCTTCTAAAATCAGGGTGGAACGTTTTCCATTCGGGACAATCAACTGATTAAACTCTGACAACCGTTTAGAGGAATTGGCAGAATTCAAAGATACATCAGCAATCTTTTCCGAATTAACGGCCACTGTCCCTTTCGCATCATATTCGATTTGAGATTCCTGTCCGCTAATCGGAATCAGCTTGTCGGATAAAACCAATTGTATCTCTCCCTCATCCGGAGTGACAGCCATTTCCCGGGCAACAGCTTCTACATCCGGAGTCTTATTTACATTGGTATATATATATGAAATAGAGAATATAATCAAAACAGCGACACTAGCGGCAGCCATCCACATAAAAGAACGAAAGCGACGGCTACGTTGCAGTTGCAGAATCTTATTCGAATCCTTGATCTTTGTCCATAATAAATCCTGCCGTTCATTAGTCATTTGTTCTTTTTTTACCTTTATGGAACGCAAAAAGAATATAGCTAACTGATATTCCTGTTCATCCAGTCCGTCTACAACCTGTCTTTTCCAGAAATTGATCGTATCCAACGTCGGAGAAGTATTGGACTCGATAAAAAAATCATCTTCCAACAATTTTTCCGCAGTATATTTTGTATAATCTTTATTCATTGTTCCAATAACGTTTTTCTTTCAAAACACAGGTTTCGATCATTTATACTCACTTTTTCTTATAAAAATCAACTTTTTCATTTCTCAATGAATAAAAGTATAATAAATCCAAAAAGGTCCACTTCTAAACGAAATGAACCTTTTTATAATTGTCTATCTGATTTCTCGATCATTATGAGCAGACTATCCGTCATAAACTAATCGCAAGTTATTTATCAATCAATTCTTCCAACTGTATCCTTTGAAATACCATTTGAGCTGTACTCCCTTCATATAAAATACCTATTGTCCTGTCATCAATCTGAGTCAGACAAGAATATCCCCAACCTTGTTCTTCATCAAGATTGATTCGATACCTGTCCGGCCAATTCAAACCTCCATCCAGACTAACCTTGATTGTCAAATTTCTTCGGGAAGACATCGAAGGTCGTTCAGTTTCAAAATCAGGATTTGAGAAGAGCAGAAGTTCCTTTTTCAATATATTCTGCATCTTTCCTATATGTAACAAGCTCCCCATACAACCCGGCTCAACCAAGACTTTTCCTGATGACTCATGTGTTTTCCAGTTTATGCCTAAATCACATGTGGTAGCAACAAAGCGATAGGGAGCCGAAGTACGTGCATTAATCATCAAAACACCGGGAGTAATTTCTGCGATCTGAGGTTCAGATACCCCCTCATCTGTCGATACGGAATTTGCCCGACACCAAGTAGTACCATGATCTTTACTATATATAATGGATATCTCCCCCTTTTGTTTATTCTTTACACTTTTGTATTGAACCGGAAAAACTAATGTACCATCTTTCATCGTTATACCTCTACCTGGTCCTTGAAGTAACATTGTCATATCTTCACTCTTCACCATTGGAGTTATATTGATTGGTTCAGACCATGTCAAACCGTTATCTGTACTGTTAACCAACATTATTTGTCCGGTACCGTCTTCAGGATTTACGCCTGGCCGGACACTTCTCCATGCACGGTCGTTAGCCAAACCATGTACCCAAACAGCAGAAACCCAAACTGTATTAGTTTGTTTATCAACCAAAATAGCTGGGTCACCTATACCGTTCTGACTTTGAGGCAACCCGTTATATTCCCCCATATCCATAATAATCTTCATCGGTTCCCAACTCTTCCCTCCATCGAGACTACGGCTCATTCCTATATCGATATCTTCCTGTAAATCAATATTGGTTTGATGGCGAACATCATATACGGCTAATAATACACCTTGATTTGTTGTAACCAAACCAGGAATACGATAAGAATACACTCCATTATCACCTGATTGCCGTAAACCATAGCCGGTACGATGAACAACCTTTTTCTCCTTCACCTTTTGTATCGGAAATTCTTTTCCATCTATTATTACCCCCTTCAAACCCAACGTAAAACGAGTATCCAAAGAAACAGAGACTCCCAGATCAAAACTGACCCAAAAATAATTTTTACCTTTCACTAACTGAGCTTGCATAGGAAAAACCATTTTAGAATTGATAGCTGCTATTTCACTTTTCTTTATGGAATAAGAGGGATGACAATAGAAGGATTGACTGCCTCCAACATTCCGAACCCCTTCATGTATTGCCTGAGAGGGTGTATGGGAGGAAAGAACAGAAGAGGTTCCGCTATAAAATATACGACTACCTGTTCCTTCCCCAGGAAGAATACCATCTTGGGTCAAAATGATTTCATTCACTATTTCGCCACCAAATTTGCTATCTATAACTATTTCACAGACAATATTCTCTGGTTTGTTCACTAACAATGGTAATTCCGCATCATAAAATCGAACAGTTATATCTGTTGCATATCCTTCTCCTATAACAACAAATAACAATGCAAGTACACCTAGTAGAACTCTCTTCATAAACTAACTTATTTAGAATCAAGTTGTAAAAGAGTCTTTAGCCAGGGAATTACTGTAATAGCTTTAAAATAATGGCTGGTACGGTCTACATTTACTAAATCATAATATTGGTCCCGGTTAATTCCTTCAGGAAGTGTTTCCAGGTCAATACGCGATTTAGGATCAGAGAATTTAGGATAATGATGTATTTCCAGATTCTCCGGATGCCCTGTTATCTCATAAGCCTTACGAACTAAATTCAAATCACGGTCAAGGCCACCTTCGGTTAAGATCAAAGGACGAGGTGCTATAGCTGCAACAATATCAGGAAAATTAAAATTATTCCAGAAGTTAGGAATCAGATGACGGATCGTATTCGGAAAAGGACGGATACCATTTTTATCCGGTTCAGTCATCACGATTGCACGTTCTAAGGTATTACACAAAAAATCATTATACACAAAAGCAAAAATGGATGGATCTATGGTCGCCAGAACCATTAAAGGTTCGGTTCCCAAAGAAAATCCACTAACCACCAGACGTTCTTTATCAATACGTTTATCCTGCTTCATCCAATTTATAACTTGCATATCCAGAAAAGAGGTATATCCCAGATAACTCCATCCAAGCTCAAGTAAATAGCGGGCAGCTCCATCATAATGGAAACTCGTTCCAATCGTATATTTCTCCAAATCAGAAGCCTCACCGGCAGCCGCATTATCTACAACAACGGCAATAATGCCCATCTCCACATAGCGAAGGGCCATAGCAGCTTTATCATTGTGATAGTTTTCGTCGAATTTAGGTTCTAAAGGCGGTTCTCCGGCTAAACGTTCTTTGGTTCCACCCGATCCCGGAATACACATTACCGCTGGTGTAATATTTTTGAGATTATCAGGAATCAAGACAAGAAAGGTTGAAACGCATTCCGGAAGAGGATAAAATTCCCATTTCTCAATTGTATATCCATCTCTAGGTTCACTTTTCAATAACTTAGGAGTTGGCTGTCCTTTCACATCCGGATGACACATAATATCTTTCATTGCCTGTCTCAAACCTGCCTGCCACTTTTTAAACTCGGACAGATTCACTCCGGAAGTAGTATACGAATACATACGCAGTGTATCTTACCCGAA
>OHAQ01002581.1_pt1 | contig 13041 bp, 13 predicted proteins | sample 1577111 | NCBI WGS metagenome assembly OHAQ01 (sample SAMEA3541549, study PRJEB24748) | human gut metagenome | biome: human gut; feature: human-associated habitat; material: faeces | place: China | collected 2012 | reverse complement strand
GCAACCTCTCGTATTGTGCGGTATTCCTTTGGCATCAGTCCTCACTCCTTTCAAGAACTTCCTTAATTTCGGCCTCAAGCTGAGCCTTAATAAATTCAAATTCGTCGTGAACCTTGTCCTCAGGCTCATATTTATATCTGCCTATGCGCTCACGAACGGGCAGATTAACAAGCATTTCAATGTCGCCGCCGTTTGCAAGCGCCTCTCTTGCCTTGTCATAGTAGGTGAGAATTGCCCTCATCATAAGCACCTGCTTGTTAAGCGAGGTGTAGGTGTCGGTCGGGTCAAAGGCATTTTGGTGCAGGTAGTCCTCTCTGATAGACCTTGAGGTTTCGAGTTTAAGTCGGTCGGGAGCAGAGAGTGCGTCCATACCAACAAGGTTTACGATTTCCTGCAGTTCGCTCTCCTCCTGCAAAAGCGACATTATTCTGCCACGCAGCTCCATAAAGTCGGGAGCGGCATTTTTAGCGAACCAGTCGGCAAGCTGATCCGTATAAAGCGAATAGCTTGTAAGCCAGTTTATAGCGGGGAAGTGTCTTTTGTACGCAAGGTTTGCGTCAAGTCCCCAGAATACCTTAACAATTCTAAGCGTTGCCTGCGATACAGGCTCTGAAATATCACCACCCGGAGGCGACACCGCACCTATAACCGAAAGTGCCCCCTCTGTGTCATCACTGCCGTTTACAATAACTCTGCCTGCTCTTTCGTAAAACTGAGCAAGTCGGCTGCCAAGATAAGCAGGGTAACCCTCCTCACCCGGCATTTCTTCAAGTCTGCCCGACATTTCTCTGAGTGCCTCTGCCCAGCGAGAGGTTGAGTCCGCCATAAGCGCAACCGTGTATCCCATATCACGAAAATACTCCGCAATGGTTATGCCTGTATAAATTGATGCCTCACGAGCCGCAACCGGCATATCCGAGGTGTTTGCAATCAGCACCGTCCTCTCCATAAGCGAGTTGCCTGTGCGTGGGTCTTTCAGTTCGGGAAATTCGTTCAGTACATCCGTCATTTCGTTGCCACGCTCGCCGCAGCCGATATATACGATAATATCTGCCGCCGCCCATTTTGCAAGCTGGTGCTGAACCACCGTTTTGCCTGAGCCGAAAGGCCCCGGTACAGCCGCCACACCGCCCTTTGCAAGGGGGAAGAGTGTATCTATCGGTCTTTGTCCCGTTGTAAGGAGAATATCGGGCGAGAGCTTTCGCTTGTACGGTCTGCCCACACGAACAGGCCATTTCTGGCACATTGTCACATCAGTAGCGCCCCTGTCTGTTTTAAGAACGGCAACCGTTTCGTCTATCGTAAAGTCGCCCTCGCTTATGCTTTCCACCACGCCGCTTACCTTGTTTGGCACAAGTATTTTGTGCAGTACAGCGTGAGTTTCCTGTACTGTACCGAGTGTGTCGCCTGCCACAACCTTGTCGCCCTTTTTCACAAGCGGAGTAAAGTGCCATTTCTTTTTATGGTCGAGTGACGCAACCTCTACACCTCGTTTGAGGTTAGTGCCTGCAATCTTCATAATTTCGTTTAGCGGTCGCTGAATACCGTCATAAATCGAGCCGATAAGTCCCGGCCCCAATTCAACCGAAAGCGGAGCGCCTGTGGACTCCACCGCCTCGCCCGGGCCAAGTCCCGAAGTTTCCTCGTACACCTGAATTGACGCTTTGTCGCCATGCATTTCTATTATTTCGCCGATAAGTCGCTGACTGCTTACACGCACAACATCAAACATATCGGCGTCACGCATACCCTCGGCAATTACCAAAGGGCCTGCCACCTTAGTTATAATTCCTGATTTCAAAATTTACACCTCAATCATTGAAGATAATGTCCGAACCGACTGCCTTTTCTACAAAAGACGACAGCCTCTTTGTGCCTATGCCAGTATTGCCCCTCACACCGGGGATAGGGATAACGGCAGGCAGCATTTTTTCTTCATATCTTTTGCGCTCTTTTTCAACAAGTTCAAACATTTCTTCGGTAATGAAAATTACCGCATAGTTGTCACCGTCAGCAATCTTTCTGAAAAGCTGCGGGGCGTTTTCGCTGTCATCGCAAGAATAAATATCCATACCGATTGCCGCAAAGCCCTTAATGCTTTCGCTGTCGCCCATAACGGCAATGTTTTTAGCCATAAACCTCACGCAGCCTTTCTTTTATAGTTTGATAGTCGGTTTTGGTGCGTATACCGCTTGCTATAATGTGAATTACCTTTTTTTCGGTTTCATTCGCAATCAAATATCCCGTTATGGGGTCTGCGCCGTCACCGCTTACTTTGCATTTTTCTTTTGTAAGGCTCATAAGCGTGTTGTCTGCAAATCGTTCAAAGGCTGACGGCGAGTGCTTGTATTCCTCTGCCGCCTTGCTGCAGCCGTATGCAGAAATTTTACTCAGAACATCGAGCAGCGGCTCCACTCCCTTTACGCTTGCGTCTATAACCTTTGTGCGAGGGAAATCCTGCACCCCGCATATTGCATTTTCAAAAAAATCTCTGTCGCAGTCCGCCTTAGCTCCTCTTATGGCTATTTTTACATTGTTGTAGAAAACGGTTGTTTTAAAATATTGAGCCATAAATTCGCTGCCAGATTTTTCCGCCGTCTTGATGATAAGCTCCATAAATGCCTTATCAAGAATTGCGTCACTGAGCCTTGCATCCCCCATATGTGCGAGTACCTCATAGGCTTTGTCAGCAGGGGCGATTAAATCCTCGCCGAGGAGCGAAAACTTCCTGTTCTCAACTGCGGTTGTGAGTGTGTCAACCGAAAAAACACTCGGCTCTGTAATCAGATGCGCATACTCTCTGCCCGAAAGCGTACCCTTTAAAACCGCCTTAATGTTGTGAACATCGTTAAGATACAAAAACGGAGTGAATACCGCAAAGTCGGGTGCGGTTCGCCTTATATAGTCCCACACGCTCTGGCTGTGCGACTTTAAAATTTCCTCAATGTCGCTGCCGTCACCGTATCCCTTGTCGCTCAGGTATCGGCAAAGCCCGCCCTCGCTTTCGCAGGCAAGCATATGCTCAATGTCGCCGTTTGTAAACAGATTTTTTTCTTTTGTACGGACGGAGCCGATGGAAAATTCATAAGATAATGCCATCCTTACCCTCCTTATGCCTTAAACAGCTCTTGATTTATAAAATCCTCGATAATATCCCGTTTTTCAGACAAAATTGCCGAGAAATCCATATTCTCTTCAATGTCGCCGCATTTGAGAATAAAGCCGCTTTCAATGTCGCAGGGAGTGGGGCAAAGCTCTGCCTTTACGCCGCAGTCTGCAAGCCTTGCGATAAAATTCTTGGGAAGTCGGTTTAAATCCCTTTTGCCGAGCATTACAACTCCGCTTTTGCCGCTGAGCTTTTTGGCAAATGTGTAAATCTGTTCAAAGTATTCCTCATCTGAAAGATTGTTAATTTTATTTAAAATTTCATTGTATGTTTTGTCAATCTCCTCACGCCGCCTTTTCAGAAAGGCATTGCGTGTTTCAAGTTCGCAGCGGCTTTTGGACGCCGCCTTCATTTGCTTGACCTTTAGTTGTGCTTTGTCGGCAATTTCAGCAGAAATCTTATCGGAATCGAGCTTTGCCTGCGCCGCTGTTTGTGCGCATTTTTTATCTGTTTCGGCATTAATTTCGCTAATCCTTGCGTCACAGTCAAGTTTTATGCGATTTAAAATTTTGTCACCGCTGTTCAAAGTGATTCCACCTTTCTATCGTAATAATCATATCGCTGTTAAATATTAAGGCTTGGAACAGTAATAACAACGAGGAGTGAAACTATAAACGAAAGAAGAGCGTAAATCTCAACGAGGGTTACGGAAACCATAGCCTTTGAGAAGTTGGAGTCATCTTTTGCGCTGAGTGCAATACCCGATACGGCAGCCTTGCCCTGAGCAAAGCCTGAAATCATACCGCCGATGCCGATAGCAAGAGATGCGGCAAAGTAGGCAAGTCCCTGACCGAGGGTTGGCATATCGCCGCCGAGAACACCGCCGCTTACAAGAATAAGAAAGCCTACGATAAAGCCGTAAAGTCCCTGAGTACCCGGGAGAAGTGTGAGCACGAGCATTTTACCGAACTTTGACGAGTCCTCGGAAAGAACTCCCATTGCGGCTTGTGCGGCAGAGCCTACACCCTTTGCCGAGCCTACTCCTGCAAGTGCTGTTGCTGTTGATGCGCCTAAAAGTGCGAAAAATATTCCATTCATTTTGATTTATCCTCCTTGATTTTTATATATTTGCTGTTGAGCTTAAACGGCTTAAATTCCTTACCGCCGCCCTCGTAAAATTTTCCGAACATTTCAACATACTGAAGTCGCATTGTGTGAACATACGAACCGAGTGCGTTTAGTCCGATATTTATTGCGTGTCCTATCACGAACACAATAATCAGTAAAATAATGCCAAACCAGCTTTTGCCAAACATAGTTGACAGCATATTGAACACCTGCGCCATAACGCCCGTTGTAAGTCCGAGCGCAAGAAGTCTTGAGTAGCTTAACAGGTCGCTGATGTAACCCGTAATGTCATACAAGGAAGCAAGTCCGCCTATAACCTTGCCAAATCCCTTTTTGTGCCTGCCCTGAGTAAGCACAAGTCCCACAGCACAAGCAATGGCAATGCCTGCACCAATGTAAATGAGGGTTTGACCCACTGCCATACCCACAGCGAGAACGGCAAAGCCTGCGAGCATAAGCATCCACAAGCCTGTATCAAAGAATGCACCGCCGTAATCCTTGTGCTTAAGGCAGACATAGAATTTACAGCCCATACCCACGAGAATGTGAACAAGTCCGAACGCTATGGAGATTATCATAAGCATAAGTGCGTCCTTTTGCGGGTCAATGGTGGGCCATGGAAAAATCTCTTTCATTGTAATATTTCCGCCGGTAAAGTAGTTATAGAGAGTGGCGGGAGCGTCACCAAAGAAACTTGCAAAAATAAGTCCCCATATAAAGGTGGAAACTCCGCAATACTGAAAGAGTTTAAGGCTGTTTTTCATTTGGGTGTCGGGTTTAAAAATTTTAATTGCAAGTGCCGTGCCTATCACCATGAGAAGTCCGTAGCCTGCGTCCGAGAACATCATTCCAAAGAAAAAGTAAAAGAAAAACGCAAGCAGTGGGGTAGGGTCAATGTCATAGTGTGACGGCGGAGAGTACATATTGACAATGCTTTGCGCAGGAGCGGCAAAGCGGTTGTTTTTCAGCTTTACAGGTGCTTTTTCCTCGTCAGCCTCGCCAAATTCTATATAGCAGGAGGAAACCCTTTCGCAAAGCCTTTCCAATTTCTGACAGTCCTCCTCAGGAATATATCCCGTAATGACAAATACATTTCGTGAGTGCCAAAGCTCGCCGATAACGGCATACTTGTCGGCTCTTATTCTGAAGTAATCCTGCGTGTCTTTAATTTTCTTGCGCCTGTCTGCAAAAGAAATTATCTCTTTCTTTGCGTTTTCACTGCTTTCGCTTAGCTTTTGCTTTTGCTCCGTCAGCCGTTTTGTTTCGGCAAGCGGTGTAAGATTTCCGCTTGTAATCGGCTTGGCAAACCCAATGTCACGAAGTGTGCTTTCCGCAAGCTCCCTTTGTGCAACGGGGGCAAACAGCACAAGGCAGGTAAGACCCTCGCCTGCAAATTCAATTTCAATGTCGAAGTCAAGCTTTGGAGCAATCCCGGCAAGCGCCTTTGAAAGCGATACCTCGTTGTATTCCTTTTGAATTGTGCCGATAAATACGGCGGTCGTCTTTGTGTCCTGCGTATTTATGGGTATGTCAAGATTTTTCCAAGGCTCAAGCTGAGCAAGGGCGGTTTTTATTCGTATTCGCTCAGCCTCGTTGTCGGCAATTTTCTTGTTAAGCTCGCAGATTCTGTTGCATACATCAATCACTTCTCCTGCGTGAGAGGCTATAACTCCGATTTCGTCCGGGTCAATCTCTCGTCTGCCGCTGAAAGCCGAAAGAATACTTTTCTTTTCGGGAGAATATCTGTCGAGAATTTTCAAAGCGTTTTCGCTCAGATTAACATTCCTCTCAAAAATCTGAATTTGTGAGGTCATATCAATTTTGCCGTACCCTTTTTTACAGGTTCCGGTTTTTTCAATCTGCATCAGTTCCGAATCCTGCAAATGTTCGAGAAGTCGCTTTCTGTCCTGCCGCAGCGCAATAATCTGAACCGACTTCATTTTAAGTTTTGCCAATGTTTATCACCACGCTTTTTTAGCTATAAAGCAAGTATTTTAATAGCCTCGTCTATTACACGACTGCGGTTTTTGTCTGCGGTTTGCGAGAGTATTTCGCAATCAAAATCAGCCTTTTCGCAGGCTGATTTAAGCTCCTGCCTGTTCTCGCTCATAGTTTTTTCAAAAAGAACCCCGGCGCTTTTCTGAGCATTTTCCTTTGCCAAAAGTACCGCCTGCGCCGCCTCGGCTTTTGCCTGCTCTATTCTTTGTGCAGACTTAGCCTTTGCATTGGTTTCACGCTTTTTACATTCCTCCTCGGCTTGATATACAGCCTCCAGCATATCCTTTGCCATTCATATCCTCCTTTGCTAAATGTATATAAAATATTTTTAATAAAATCCGCTGTTTTGTTATCTATTCTTAGACTATAACATATTTTTTTTAAAAAATCAATCAACTTACACAAAAATTTGCATATGTTTTCAAAATTTCTGCAAAATATTTATGCTCTCGCAAATTAAGCATTATGCTGTTATTATGATTTATTTATTTAAAATTATAATAAAAAAGGTGTTGCCGAAAAAGCAACACCCGCTTGTCATAGTCTGTCTTTTATGCAGTTTTCAATAAATTCTATGCTCTCGTCATTTGAAAGCACCATATCCGTATCGCATAAATGCGAGGCAAAATCATAAAACGGTTTTGCAAAGCCACATTCGTTCAGTTTGAAAATTGACGGCTTGCGTATTTCAGGTCATAAGAAATCATAAGCGTATAGTTGTCGCTTACCAGGGTAAGGGGGAACATAGAGTTTTCCATTACCTTGTCATAGTAGTAATAAGCATGATAATCGGTATCGCTTAAAAACACAGGGTAAACCTTGCTGATAATGTCAATGTTTTCGTAATAATTTTCAAAATTATCATTGTGCGGTTTTATGCCGATTATCTGCGTTACGGTAAGATTTGGGCGAAAAACTTGCTCTTGAAATATGCAAACAAATGTTCTATAATAGATATAGGGGGATTTTTAATTATAAATCCAAATCATAAATAAAAACGAATGAACGAATTAAACGAGCGAATAATTAAGCAAATAAAAATTAAAACAAATAAAATTAAACTAAAAAACTAAATTGAATAGGATTGATGTCTATGGCAAGACCGGCTAAAAAAGGCTTGGACTATTACCCGTCAGACACAAACAGGAGAAACGATTTTAAAATAATGGATCTGTTAAATCAATATGGGCCGTTGGGATACACGATATACGACTTCTGTTTGCAGTATGTTTACGAAAACGGGTATTTTCTTGATGTGCCTTTACAACAGGTGTGTTTGACTTTGTGCAGGGACATTGGTGCTAAATGGATTAAAAACAAAAACCTTGTGGGACAAGTTATAGATTATTGTGCGGATATAGGCTTATTTGACAAAGACCTCCTGCGGCAAAATGTTATGACCTCTGTCGGAATTCAGCGACGCTACGATTCAGTGACTGTTAGGAACAAGGTGGATAAATCTGAATTTTGGCTGCTCGGAAAAGAAAATTGCGAGGCGGCTTTAATAAATGCACCCAAAAACGGAGTTTCTGCAACAGAAACTAAGGTTATTGCAACAGAAACCGAAGTTTCTGCAACAAATATGACACAAATAAAAGTAAATAAAATAAAAGAAAAAGAAAAGAAAACCGATGTTTTTATTTCTTTATTGTTGAAAGATGAAAGTGATTATCAAGTGACATTTTCTCAGTTGAATAATTTAAAAAATATTTACACATTGATTGATGTTGAAAACGAACTCGTAAAGATGTCTAAGTATTTTGAACTGCACCCCGATAACAGAAAATCGCTTGATGATATAAAAAGCTATATAGACCGTTGGTTATTAAAGAGGAGTGATGAGGTTGACGGCATACGAAAGAATAATTCAAAAGTACCTGCCAAAAGACGGAGCACAGGAGCGTTTAACACAGGCGAGGTTGTACTCTGAGCTTACGGCAGAGGAAAAGGCACAGCGAGAGGCGGATATTTTTAATGCGCAAACAGGCAGGCTGACAGGCTATGACTGCGATAAATGCAAAAACAAGGGTACGATATACAGCACAGTAAAAAGGGATTTTTGCGGTACAGAAACCTTTGAGGTGGTTAGCCGACCCTGCGAGTGCTTAAGGGTGAGAGCAGAGCTTAAGAGAATTAAGAAAAGCGGACTTGCAAGGCTGATTGAAAGGTACAATTTCGGAACATATATTGTCAAGAGCGAATGGCAGGCTTACATAAAGAAATGCGCCGAGGATTTCGCAACAAATCCCGTAGATTGGTTTTACATCGGCGGTCAGTCGGGCTGCGGAAAAACGCATATCTGCACAGCAATAGTCGGTTCGCTGTTAAAGCAGGGCAGGACGGCAAGGTATATGCTTTGGGGCGACGACATAACGGCTATTAAGCAAGCAGTAACAAACGCCGAGCAGTATGAAAAACTTATGAGCAATGTAAAAAATGCCGATGTGCTGTATATTGACGATTTTTTCAAGACACGCAGTGGCGAGGGAATAAGCAATGCCGATGTGAATACAACCTTTAAAATCATAAACTACCGCTACAACGAGCAGCTGCCAACAGTGATAAGCTCCGAGCTTTCCATAAACGAAATTGCGGCGATTGACGAGGCATTAGGCAGCCGCATAGCCGAAATGACAAGAACGCATAAGATTTACATTTCAAAGGATAAAAGCAAAAATCAGAGGTTTTACTATGGATAAAGCAGTAACATAATTTTTTATGAAAATGGAAAAAGTGCCGACTGTAACGGCTCAGGAACGCAGAGTGAGGATCGTTAAGGGCAAGCCGGTATTTTACGATTCACCGAGAATAAAATCGGCAAAGGCTTTGCTTGTAGCTTATCTAAAGCAGCATAGACCGCCAAAGCCGTATGATAGCGGTGTAAGGCTGAGGGTAAGTCGGCTTTTTCCAAAAGGCAGACACAAAGATGGCGAATATCGCATTACAAAGCCCGACACAGATAACCTACAAAAAATGCTCAAAGGCTGTATGACGCTCTGCGGATTTTGACAAGGCGGTGCTTGCAAATTACAAGACCGTTGCAGAGGTTGAAAAAATTACAACCGCAAGAGATAATTACAAATCACAGCTTGAAACGGCACAGACGGCACTTAAAAAGTTTGAGGACGTGGATGTTGAAAATCTTAAAAGCGAGATTGCAAAACTCAACACAGACCTCAAAAACAAAGAAACCGAATATCAAACAAAAATTGCGGATATGGAGTTTAACTCTGTACTTGACGGCGCTATTTCAAAGAGCGGTGCGAGAAACGCAACGGCGGTTAAGGCTTTGCTTGACCTTTTACTGTGTAACTTTATTGATTTTAGCTGATATTGTTTGATACCGAAATTCACTCAAAAAGCAAAGGCTGAGTGATTGAAAAACATAGCAAATAAGCCGTTTTTCGCATTTTACCAAAAAAAATAAGCACCCGATTGCTCGAGTGCTTTTGGCAAATGACTTTAATTTTAATAGAAACTATTTTATGGGGGTGCAACCTGCAGTCGGAGGGGGTGCAATTTCGGTTCAGGGGGGTGCATTTTTATTTTAGGGGGGTGCATTGCTTTATGATTTTATCTCAACAGTTAACAAAATACCGTAGGCGGTTAAATCAACGGACAGCCAAGTGGCTCGAAAAATACGATTGATTATGCAGAAAAAAGGCATGACTCTAAACTATGTATCATAAATACAAACAAATAGCGGAAATAATAAGAAAGATAACGAAATTTATAATTCTTATTCAAGCAAGCACTTGATTTATTTTGTGCGGTCTGATATACTATTATAAGAAACACTGGATAATGCACAGAAATGGGGGATTGTGTTTTGAGGGAAGAAAAGAAAGCTGAAAAGAGACAGGAGCTTGTAGGCGTCTGCCTTGACTGCTTTATCGAAAAGGGGCTGACCGTTGCCACCACAAAAGATCTCTGTAAGGCGGCAAAGCTGCAAAACGGCGGCATCTACTATTACTTCTCCACCAAAGAGGAAATCGTTCTTGCCTGCGCCGAGGAAGCGATCAGTCGAATTGAAAAAGCTGCGTTTGCCATCGTGTTTGAAGATATTAGTGACATCAAAAGCATGATGGATCATCTCGGTGAGCTGGCGGATAAAATGTCGCCTACCATGCGCTTTCTGGTCAGCGTATGTGTGTCGCGCGAATACGGAGAAAAGGTAAAGCCTTCCCTTGTGCGGCTTGCGGCAAGATACCCTTATTACACGGGCAGGATTGCGGAGATCCTCGGCTGCACCGACAAAGAGGTTGCGCCGTTCGTTCATCTGTCGATCCTTGCCATCAACAATTATATGATCTTTGCCGAGCGAGCGCTGTTTGACCCACAAATCGAAGCGGTCAAAAAAGAGCTTTCAAGGCTTGCGGAAAGAAAGGGGCGGAATAATCGATAGTTTACCATAAAGAGAAAATCACAAACGACTTCATAGTCAATCTATACGCACAAACCCTTCCGAGGAGATGACCAAAAACAGAAGAGAATCATAGGAGGACAACATGAAAAAGATACTTGCAATTCTACTATCGCTGCTTACGCTGCTTTCCTGCGGGCTTCTTTCCGCCTGCTCTGCCAAAAAAACGCAGCCGGATACACCGGATACTGAAACCGTGTGGGAAACGGTCAGCGAGGCATACATCTATGCGTTCCCGCTGGTGCTGACCGACGCAACCAAAACATTATCGACCAATACGGACGGGACCATGACTGGCCGTGCGCCCATCAATCAGTTCAACCATGCAAAAAAGCTGGCGGACGCCTCTTTCCGCACCGTCGTGACGCCGAACGTCGATACCGTCTATTCGCAGGCATGGCTTGACATCAGCACAGAGCCTATGGTCTACGTCCTGCCGGAAACGGATCGCTTCTGCAATGTGCAGCTTCTGGATGCGTGGACGAACACCGCCGCCGTGCTGGACAAGGCGGGCGCTTATGCCATCGCGCTTCCCAGTTGGGAGGGCGAGCTGCCCGACGGTGTGATGCGCGTGGATGTGCCTACCGCAACGATGTGGTCGATCACCCGCACGGTGCTGTCCGGGAACGAGGATCTGCCCAATGTCTATGCCATTCAGGAGCAGATGAAGCTCCTGCCGCTTTCGGCTTATGTACAGGGAGGCGAGTATGCCGCACCGCAGGGAACTTATAAAGAGGAAAATGACTTTGTTCCCGTGAACAAGGTGCTTTCCATGACGCCAGCAGAGTTTTTCAATACGGCGAACGCTCTGATGCAGGTCAACCCGCCCGCCGATGCGGATGAGGAACTGTTGAAGAAACTCTCCGCCATCAATGTGGGCGCGGGCAAGACCTTCGACGCCGCCCTCCTGGGCGAAGGAGCTGCCGAGCGCTGGACGCAGATGCTTCAGGGGCTTCGCGCCACGCTTGCCGCCGACGGCGCGAAGTATGCGCAGAAACTCGGTCAGTGGATCTATTACGGCAAGCCCATCGGCGACTTCGGCACGGAGTATACCTACCGCGCGATGGTAGCGCTGGTGGGGCTTGGCGCCAACACCGTGGACGTGGCGATCTATCCCAAGACAGCGGTGGATGAGACCGGTGCTGCGCTGACCGGAGAAAAGAAGTATACGCTCCACTTTGAAACCCTTCCTCCCACGCTGGAGGGCGGCTTCTGGTCCGTGACCGCCTACGGAGAGGATGATTTCCTCATTGACAATTCCATCGACCGCTACTGCATCAACGACCGCTCCGACTTCAAGCTGAATGCGGACGGCACATTGGATATTATCCTGTCCAAGGATGCACCGGAAGACACCTCTAACTGGCTGCCTGTTTCCGACGGGGAATTTCACCTGTTCATGCGGATCTATGTACCGGATATGACAGCACTGGATAGCTGGCAGCCACCTGTTATCCGCGAACAATAAGGAGATGGAAAAAGAACGGCTATGAAACGTATTGCAGCAATGCTTCTTACATCGGTACTATTGCTGTCCTGCGTCGGCTGTGCGCAGGATGGGCGCAAAGAGCCGGGCAAAAGGCAGACCTGGGTCTGACCGCCGAGGTCAAGCCCGCCACAGACTTTACGGCAAAGGCAAATGCTGCCGTCTACGATGAACTTGACTTCGATGATAAGCAGGAATATGAATTCGCCACCCGTGGACTGATCGACGCGCCGGAAACACTGGAACTAAGAGCAGTGACCGTCAGGTGTATGAGCGGAGCATATTCCCTGGTATCTTTGACACAACGGCACAGCAGGCCTATATGGAAAATACGGAGACATACGAGCAGCTGTTCCTCGATACGGAGAAATACCGCATTATCCAACAGGCACTTGCTGAGCGGCTCTATCGCGAACTGCACGGAGACTCAAAATAACGGAGGTGCAGCATGACAATCACGGGTTAAAAATCCATGCGAACATAACCTGTTATGCTGTTTTTGCCCCCCAAAAAAATGAAATTATGCGAGAGAGGTTGTGGGTGTGTTGATTTTTTTAATTCCCTTCTAATTCAACGATTATCCCTGTAATTTAACGAATGCCTCTGTGATTCAACGATTACCTCAGCCGTTTAACGATTACAACGGCTTATAATGCCGAAATAGACCAAAAACGCACAAACCCCGCCGCAGAATTGCCTGCAGCGGGGTTTGCTTATGTGCTGAAACAGTCGAAAAGCCTTATTTCAAGCGTTTTCGGGCATAGAAAAAGTCCACCGTAATTCTATCAAAATTACGGTGGACTTATGGCGGAGATGGAGAGATTTGAACTCTCGCGTCGGAGTTACCGACCTACTGGTGTTCGAAGCCAGACCCTTCAGCCACTTGGGTACATCTCCAAA
>OHAQ01002576.1_pt1 | contig 13058 bp, 10 predicted proteins | sample 1577111 | NCBI WGS metagenome assembly OHAQ01 (sample SAMEA3541549, study PRJEB24748) | human gut metagenome | biome: human gut; feature: human-associated habitat; material: faeces | place: China | collected 2012 | reverse complement strand
CGCCGCCCGCCATCGAGCAGAGTTTTACACCTAATTGGGGATAAAACAGCTTATGAGTGGCGGTGGCATCATCATTGTGGCACAGACGGTAATCCCACAGCTTACCACACTGTTCTCATAATTCATGGGCGGGATCATTGATAAGATTACTGAATTCATAAAGGAACTGTTGCAGGGATGGGTGCTGACAAACTTTGAAACCATGTTTACCGATGTCAATGACAAGGTAGGCACGATTGCAGGGGAGGTCAGTAAAACTCCCAGCACTTGGAACTCCGGTATTTTTGACATGATAAAAACCCTGTCCGATAACGTGATGATCCCCATAGCAGGCATGATCATCAGTTTTGTACTCGTCTACGAGCTAATTTCTATGGTCATTGACAAGAATAACCTGCATGACTTCAATACAGCGATCTTTATCCGTTTTTTTATGAAAGCGTGTATTGCAGTCATGCTTTTAAGCAAGACCTTTGATATTGTCATGGCTGTCTTTGATGTGGGAAGCCACATCGTCAATTCCGCAGCGGCAGCAATCAGCGGGGAAACCAGCATTGATGTGACCGACACGCTGCAGACGATGTTCAATGACCAGTTTTCGGAGATGAGCATAGGCGAGCTGTTAGGACTGGGGATGGAGACCATGATCGTCAGTTTATGTATGAAAATCATGTCCGTCCTGATCACCGTCATTTTATATGGGCGAATGATTGAAATATATCTTTATGTATCAGTAGCACCCGTTCCCTGCGCAACTGTAACCAACCGGGAGTGGGGAACGATAGGAACCAATTATTTTAAAGGACTTTGTGCATTGGCATTTCAGGGATTTTTTATGATGGTGTGCGTCGCAATCTATGCGGTGCTGGTGGCAGGTGTGGCGGTAGCCGACAACCTGCATACGGCACTCTGGTCGGTGGCGGCATATACCGTGATTTTATGTTTTTCCCTGTTTAAGACAGGTTCTCTGTCAAAATCTATCTGGAATGCGCACTAAGGGAGGAACGACATGGCAATATCTGTGCAGGTGCCAAAGGATTTGTCCGGGATCAAGACAAAAGTGGCACTGAATTTAACAAAAAGACAGATCATCTGTTTCAGCGGTGCGGCGGTCACGGGCATCCCTCTGTATTTTCTGACTAAGGGATGGATCGGGACATCAGCGGCATCACTTTTAATGATGGGGGCAATGCTTCCATTTTTCTTTTTTGCAATGTATGAGAAAAACGGCTTTCCGGCGGAGAAGATTTTGTATTTCATGCTCCGGCAGAAGATATTCACGCCGGGGATAAGACCGTACCGGTCAGAAAACCTCTACAAGCAGTTGGAAGAGAAAGAAAAATTACGAAGGGAGGTTCATTATCTTGAAGAAAAAGCAAAAGGCAGAGCCGAAAAGCCGCAGAAAAAGTAGCGGCGGACTTACCTTTTCCGAAAAGAAACGTCTGGTAGAACTGAAACACATTTTATCCGGCAAGGGTAAAGAGAAAGAAAAGCCGACTACCGCACAAAAGACGATTACTTTTGAAAAGATGTTCCGTGACGGGATCTGTCAGGTCAGCCACCATTATTATACGAAAATGGTGGAATTTTATGATATAAACTATGAGCTTTTGGAAGTGGATGACCAGGCAGACATCCTGGCACAGTACAGCAGGCTCATCAATTATTTTGATCCGTCTGTGAAGTTTGAACTGGTACTGTTCAACCGGCAGGTCAATGAGCAGGCACTTACGGAGCAGTTCGATATTCCACGGCAGGAGGATGATTTTAACGATATTCGTGAGGAATATACGGAAATGCTGAAAAAACAGGCGGCAAAGGGAAATAACGGCATCATCAAGTCAAAATACCTGATCTTTGGTGTGGAGAGCGACGGCTATAAGGAAGCGAAAAGCCGCCTTAATAACATCGAGAAAGATGTGATACGAAACTTAAATAACATAGGCACGACAGCCAAAGGACTGGACGGAAAGGAACGACTGCGCATCCTGCATGAATATTTCAATCAGGATACCATGAAGCCTTTCCGTTTTTCATTTAAGGATGTGGCAGAGTCCGGCAAATCGGTAAAGGACTATATCGCACCGCCGGGGTTCGATTTCCGTTACCCGAACCGCTTCAAGTCGGGAAATATGTATGGCTGTGTGTCCTATCTGGACATTTTGGCACCGAAGTTTACGGACGAGCTGATCAAGCAGTTACTTGACATTGATGCAAACCTTACCATTTCCATGCATATGCAGACAGAAGATCCGGTAAAGGCAATCAAAAAACTGAAAGCGGTCATTTCCAATATCCAGAAAATGAAGATTGAGGAGCAGAAAAAGGCAGTCCGCAGTGGTTATGATATGGATATTTTACCGACGGACATTGTGACCTATGAAAAGGATACACTGGAATTTCTGGACGATCTGAACACAAGCAACCAGAAGATGATCAATATGACATTTCTCATTACCTGCTATGGAAGAACAAAGAGGGAACTGGAGAGCCTGATGCAGAGGGTGTCCGGTATCATTCAGCAGGCAAACTGTGACCTGCGCTGTTTACAGTATTTGCAGGAACAGGGACTGATGGCATCTGCGCCGATCGGATGTAATGAAACGGGGATAGAACGTACCCTGTCAACGAAAAGCACAGCGATCCTGGTTCCGTTCTGCACACAGGAGCTGTTCATGCCAGCTCCGGCGATCTATTACGGTTTAAATGCACTCAGCAACAACATGATCATGGCAGACCGCAAACGGCTGCGTACACCAAACGGCGTGATACTTGGAACACCGGGAAGCGGAAAGAGTTTCAGCGCAAAGCGTGAGATTTTAAGCTACTTTCTTATCACGAAGGACGATATTATCATCTGCGATCCGGAGGGAGAGTATTTTGCACTGGTGGCGGCACTGCATGGACAGGTCGTAAAACTTGCCACCAATTCCAAAGATTACTTAAACCCGATGGACATCCAGTTGTCACATAAGGGCGATAAGGAAGCCTTAAAGCTGAAATCGGATTTTATCATCACATTGTGTGACTTGATCGCAGGCGGTAAGGACGGTCTGGAAAACGATGAGAAAGGTATCATTGATGAATGTATCCGTCAGATTTATGACAAATATTTTGAAAATCCGGTGCCGGAGAATATGCCGATACTGGAAGATTTATATAATGCGCTCCTGAAGCATAAGAACCCGAAGGCGGAACGTATCGCCAACAGCCTTGTACTGTATGTGCATGGTTCGCAGAATTATTTTAACCACCGCACCAATGTGGACAGCAGGAACCGTATCATGTGCTTTGACATCCGGGACTTGGGAAATCAGTTAAAAGAACTTGGAATGTTGATCGTACAGGATGCGGTGTGGAACAGGGTGTCGCAGAACAGGGAGCGTAAGATTGCCACCCGCTATTACTGTGATGAGTTCCACCTTCTTCTGAAGGAAAGGCACACCGCCATTTATTCGGTGGAAATCTGGAAGCGTTTCAGAAAATGGGGTGGTATTCCGACAGGTTTGACACAAAATGTGGGTGATTTTCTGCGTTCTGAGGAAATCGAGGGTATTTTGGGAAACAGCGATTTTGTTTATCTCTTAAACCAGAATGCCAAAGATCAGGCGATACTTGCGGATAAACTGGGACTTTCCGATAAACAGCTCTCCTATGTCACCAACTCCGAACAGGGAAGCGGTCTGATACTGTTTGATAACGTGGTAATCCCATTCGTGGATAAATACCCGACAGACACAAAGACGTACAGGATTATGAATACTAAGCCGGAGGAATCGGTGCAGAAGGAGGACGCAATGTAAATGGCAGATGATAGACAGAAAAAGCAGGCAGTAAGGGCATTTGAAAGAGAAAATACCATTACGTCTAAGCCTGTGAGCAATCTGCCGCGGGATGCAAACCGTGGAATTGATGCAGAAAATGTAACTTCTGGTCACAACGTCCAGAAGTCGGAAGATGGTATGGAAAAGAAATCTTCAACAGCACACCATCCAAACAGTAAAAAGAAATATTACCGTCAGCAACAGCCGGACACTTCTGGTCACAACGTCCAGAAGTTGGAAGATGGTGTGAAAAAGCAATCTTCAACAGCACACCATCCAAACAGTAAAAAGAAATATTACCGTCAACAGCAGCCGGACACTTCTGGTCACAACGTCCAGAAGTCACAAGCTGATGCGGAAAAGGCATTTTTAAAGGAAAACAGCTTCATGCAGGAGGGACAGACGGGGGATTCTGACAGCACGATGGAAAACGAGGTTCATGTAAGGGATACCTACCAACGGTCTGAGAAAAAAGGAAAATATCACAAAAAGCGTGTGCAAAGAGAACACGCACACAAAGAACGTGCAAAGTCAGAAAAGCCGGGGCAGTCCGACAATGGAGAGTTCCAGACAAAGGATGATACTTTTACGCAGGGGCAGACGGATGGATTTACGGGCAAGAGGGTACAAAAGGCTGCCAACCGCTCAGAGAAGAACCGCCGGAAGTTGCAGAAGGCAAAGGATAAGATGCCGAAGAAGCGGCAGTATGAGATGAAGCGTGTCTTTGACGAACAGACAGGAAAGGCAAAATATGTGGTAGTCCCGGTAGAAGTGGAGATGCCATTTAAGCCGGAGAGCATCGGAAAAGCTGCGGTTCATAAGCTGCAAACGGAAAATATGTATTTTGTGCATCGAAAAATTGCAGAAACGGAAAAAGACAATTCTGCGGTGGAGGGCGCACATAAGACCGAACAGCGGGCAGAAGATGTGTACCATTACATGAAGTATCATCGTAAAAGCAAGGCACAGCGCAAAAAGGACAGGCTGGACAGGCTTCAGAAAAAGCAGGTCACAGCGGATATGAAACTGGAGTATGAGAAATTCCTGAGCGAAAATCCCCAGTTAAAGGGGAACAGTCCGAAAAAGCAGTTGCAGAGGCAGTTACAGAAACAGCGCATCAAACGGGAGTATGCAAAAGCAAGGAGGGCAGGAGCAGAAGCAGAGATAGCAAAAGAAACGTTTGTAAGGACATCCAATACCGCAACCGGGATTGCAAAGAAGTTACAGGAGATTGCCGCAAAGAACAAATCACTGATTATGACAGCGGGGATTTTTGCATTGCTTTTTATCATGATTATGTCATCACTATCAAGCTGCGGTTCCATGTTTATGGGAACTGTGACAACAACGCTGGCAGGCACTTATTTAAGCCTTCCGGCAGAGATTGATGCGGCAGATTTATCTTTCACACAGAAGGAAATGGCACTGCAAAATACGATTGATTCGATGGAAACCGATCATCCGGGATACGATGAATATGATTATAACCTCGGTGCAATCGGGCATGATCCGTTTACGCTGATCAGTTATCTTTCGGCAGTCTATACAGAATTTACCGCAGCGGATGTGGAAAATGAAATACAGGAACTGTTCAATGCCATGTATTCCTTTACCACGGAGGAAGTGGAAGAAACAAGGACGAGGACAGGCACAGATGCAGAGGGGAATGAAACAGAGGAAGAATACACAGTAACTATTTTGCGTGAGACACTTACCGTCACACCGCTTGAGAGCATTGTTGCCGGACGCATGGATACGGAACAGGCAGAAATTTTTGCCGCCTACACGGAGACAAAGGGCGGGTTACAGGTATTTGGTACACCCGTGGATTACTACTGGTATTACTATATCAGCAGTTATTATGGATACCGGAAAAATCCGAACACCGGAGTGGAGGAGCTTCACAGGGGTGTGGACATTGCAGTGCCGACAGGAACGGTTGTGTATGCGGCGCATGACGGAACGGTTATGCAGGCGGCTTACGATTCATATTATGGGAATTATGTGGTGATCACGGACAGTAAGGGATATACCACAAAATATGCCCACATGGACAACTTAAATGTATCCGCAGGGCAGAGTGTAAAAAAGGGCGATACCGTTGGAAAAAGCGGTAATACGGGAAGCAGTACCGGAAGCCATCTTCATATCGAATGTCTGTATAACGGGGAATATTATAACCCGTTATTTTATTTTGAAGCAGGCACACAGACGATTTACGGGGAGACACCGGGCGGAACCGGAGGGGGAACAGGAAATGCCATACCGCCGGATTCCTATGATGATGCAACCGTACAGGCACTTATGACAGAAGCCAACAAATATCTTGGTATGCCATATACCTTTGGCGGCACACCGCCGTCAAGTTTTGACTGTTCAGCGTTTGTCTGCTGGGTATTTTCCAACAGCGGGGTGCATGACCTGCCACGAACCACGGCGCAGGGCATTTATGACCAGTGTACTCCGGTATCAGCGGCAGATGCGAAAGCAGGGGATATTATCTTTTTTACCGGGACATACAACGCAGGGCGTCCGGTCACGCACGTTGGCATCTACTGCGGAAACGGTACGATGGTGCATTGCGGCGATCCGATCCAGTACACATCCATCAATACATCTTACTGGCAGAGCCATTTTTACGGCTTTGGAAGATTAAATTAACAGAGGGAGGAAACACAGGTTGTCAGTAGAGCGAATCAATTTACAGCTTAAAAAGGTCAGGGAGCAGATCGCACAGCTTCAGGCAAAGGAAAAAGACCTTGCAGAGCAGAAACAGATGGCAGAGGATGCCGAAACTATGAAGATCATTAAAAAATATAAAATCTCATCCGAGCGTTTGCAGATGTTAAACAGGCTCAGTGAGGATGAAGTCAGACAATTATTACAGAAACGGGAACAGGAAAAGGAGGGTTTGACCAATGAAAAAGAAGAAGTTATCCGTTAAGGCACTGATGTCCCTTGTTCTGTCGGCAATACTGTTTTGTATGCCGGCAGGGGCATTTTTCGCTAACAGGGCAAATACAGTCGAGGTTCATGCGGAGGATACCGCTGAACAGCAGACAGAGAGTACAGAAAATACAGGCAGTACAGGGGATACAGAAAGTACGGGCAGTACCGGGAACACGGTGACACCCGGCAATGGCAAGGAAGAAACTGCCAGGGATGGAAAAACGGAAGATTCCACAGAGGGTACAGCGGAAGGAACGACGGAAGAAACAACCGAGGAAACAGAGCCAGCGAAGTGTACCTGTACGGAAAAGTGCAGCCAGTATGAGGTGGACAAGGATTGTAAGGTATGCAGTAAGGATTACAAGGAATGTGCCTATGTAAATCCCAGTGTAAAAATCACGATCGCCACACCGACCGGATGGCATAACGATACCACAAAGGTACATATTTCAGTGGAAGATACGAGAAAGTCCGGCAACTTTACGATCCAGAAAGTGCAGGCAAAAGTGGCGCAGAATGGAAGCTGGACGGACATCACAGAGGATATGTATGTGGAGATTTCCGAGAACAGCACCATTTATGTGCAGGTCACTGACCAGAAGGGAAAGACCTATGAGAAAAACCGTTATATCAAGTGCTTTGATTTCACAAAGCCTACCTTAAATGCGGCAGTCAGTGACGGCCTTTTGAGCATTCAGGCGCATGATACGGATTCCGGTATCAAGGCAATTTATGTGAACGGTTATGAATTTACGGAGCATACGAATGAGGCGTTGAACATCCGCCTGCAACAGTTCGATGCCGGGTATCAGTATTTTACGATTTCCGCTATGGACAATGCAGGAAATATATCGGAAATTTACAAAACTGCCAATCCTTATTACACCGATCCGGAGACGAAGGACAGCAATGAAAAAGATCCGGCGGAACAGCTCCCGGTGGATGCGTCTGCAACTAAGCCTAGTTCCGCAACCGCACAGATTACGGAGCATACCAAAACAGACAGCAATGGGAATACCATTTCCGAGACAGGAAACGGAACAGGAACAGGCACTTCATTCACGAAACAGTCTCCGGGTACGGGAGACACCACAGACAGTGCAGAAAAAAACAGTGAAAGCAGTACGTCGGAGCAGGGCAAGGAATTTTACACGATCCAGACTGCTTCGGAGAAGGTGTTTTATCTTGTCATTGACAGGGACGGTGATGAGGAAAAGGTATATTTCCTTACAGAAGTGAGCGAAAATGACCTTCTTAACACCACATCCGATAACAGTGAGACACTTCCGAAAAACTCTGCCGCACAGGAGTCGGCAATCCCGGTCAAGGATGCAGCACTTGACAATAACAATACCGATGCCACAGGAAATAAGAAACAGGATGCGGAAACGGTGGAAGAAAATACCGAGGAGAGTACCGAGGAAGCCAGTGAGCCGGAAACCACAGAGCAGAAACAGGATGGTTCCGGCTTTGCTTATCTTATCATGGGGATTGCTGCGGCAACCGTAATCGGTGTGGTTTACGTCATAAAGGCAAAGAAGAAAAAGGAAAACTTCATTGACGATGATGAGGAAGATTACGACGATGAGGACGAGGAAGAAGCTGATCCGGACGAAGATTTCTTAAAAAATACGGAACCTGACAGCAATGATGAGGAAATAGATACAACGGAAAACGATGCAGAGAATGAGGAGGAATAAAAGATGCAGTTAGTGATCGCAGAGAAGCCGAGCGTGGCACAGAGCATTGCAGGTGTGCTTGGCGCAACAGAACGTAAGGACGGATACATGGAGGGCAATGATTATATCGTGTCATGGTGTGTGGGACATCTGATCGAACTTGCACAGCCGGAAAGCTATGATGAAGCCTTACAGAAATGGACATACGAGAGCCTTCCGATCATCCCGGATACATGGAAGCATGAGGTTAAGAGCGATACAAAAGCACAGTATAAGGTGCTGTATCAGCTCATGCACGATAACAGAGTGGACTCCGTAGTGTGTGCCACCGATGCCGGACGGGAGGGGGAACTGATTTTCCGTTTGATCTATAACATGGCAGGTTGTGACAAACCGATGCAGCGTTTATGGATTTCTTCGATGGAAGAAAGTGCCATCAAAGAGGGATTTTCCAATCTCAGACCGGGATGTGAATATGACCGTCTGTATGAATCCGCACTGTGCAGGCAGGAAGCAGACTGGCTTGTCGGTATCAACGGCACAAGGCTTTTTACCGTGTTATATGGCGGAAAGGCATTGAAGGTGGGGAGGGTGCAGACACCCACCCTTGCCATGCTGGTAGACCGTGAAGCAAAGATTATGAATTTTAAGAAAGAAGCCTACTATGTGGCGCATATCCTGGGCAATGGTCTGGATGCAGTATCGGAGCATCTCCGTGACAAGGCAGAAGCAGAAAAAATCGCAGGAGCCTGTGCAAACGGACAGGCTCTTGTGACCGCCGTGGTTAAGGAAGAAAAGTGGATTGCACCACCGAAGCTCTATGACCTTACCACGTTACAGAGGGATGCCAACCGGTTATTTGGGTTTACCGCAAAGCAGACTTTAGAATATACGCAGAGCCTTTATGAGAAAAAACTGGTGACATATCCGAGAACAGACAGCCAGTATCTTTCCGATGACATGGAGGGGACAGCGAGAAATGTGATCGAAGCGATTTTCAATTCCCTGTTGTTTGAGCAGAATATCATGTTCAACCCGGATGTGAAAAAAGTGTTGAACAGCAAGAAAGTAACAGACCACCATGCCATTATCCCGACAATGGAGATTGTAAAGCAGGACTTAAAGGCGATACCGGAGAGTGAAATGAAGATACTTTCCCTTTGCGCCAACCGCCTGCTTTGTGCCACTGCCGAGAAGCATATTTACAATTCCACCAAAGCAGAACTTACCTGTAATGGTATGGTTTTCAAGGTTTCCGGCAAAGAAATTTGGAAAAACGGATGGAAAGATTTCGAGGATTTTTTCAAAAATTCCTACAAGACCTCGGAAGATAAGAAAGATTCCGATGATGCAAAGAAACTGCCGGAGCTGACCGAGGGCATGACAATAACGGTTGAAGATACCAGAGTATCGGAACATTTCACACAGCCACCAAAACACTTTACAGAGGACAGCCTTTTATTTGCAATGGAGCGTGCCGGAAGTGAAGATATGGACGATGATGTGGAGCGTAAGGGACTGGGGACACCTGCCACAAGAGCAGACATTATTGAAAAGCTGGTAAAGGACGGTTTTGTAAAACGTGAGAAAAAACAGATGATCCCGACAGAGGACGGTATGAAACTGATCACGGTGCTGCCGGATGTTGTGAAATCTCCGAAGCTGACCGCAGACTGGGAGAATGAGCTGATACAGGTGTCAAAAGGAGAGGTGTCTGCCGGGCAGTTTATGGCGGGGATTAAGGCAATGGTAAGTGACCTTGTAAAAACCTACCACAGTGTCAGTGAGGAACAGAAAAATATGTTTGCACAGGAGCAGAAGGTGTTTGGCAAATGCCCGAACTGTGGAAAAGATGTCGTAAATGGAAAATACGGGGCTTACTGTACTGGAAGATGCAGCATGAATATAAACAGGGTAATGGGAAAGGTGCTGACAGAGGAGAAGGTGGAAAATCTGCTTGCCGGAAAGAAAATCCTGCTCAAAGGACTTACCAGTAAAGCCGGGAAAAAATATGATGCCTATATCATTCCGGAGGGAACAGAGGAATACAGCTATACCAAAGACGGAGAGGTAAAATCCGGTGTGCAGTATAAATTTACAATGGAATTTCCAAAGAAGAAATTTGGCGGGAACAGAAAATAGAGGAGGGAAACAGGATGTTTATAATGACTTACATTTGATAAAAGAAGAAATTAGCATGGCGGAGCTTTTCGCCCATTCTAGTGTGCCGCAACATAGTATTTTTGATATTATGGAAGGAAACAGAGAGCTGGAAGTGAACATCATGTGAAGAATTGTAGATGTGTCTAGTGTCTGCGTCCATGAACTGTGTGCAGATGAGAAAATCTAAGCACTTGCAGTCAAAAAGGAAACACTCGCAAAGTTGATTGTGGTAAGTGAATTGGATGGCGGGGAGTTGGAAAAATTTATTGTCGGGACTTTAGAAATGGGAATGGCTCAAAATAGAGTTTATAGGCAGTGAGACAAGTGAGATATTTCACTGCCTATTTGCATAGAAAACAAAACTCCAAAGTGATATAATATTTATATATTATATTTAGGTGTATTTTAATGATGTGAGGAGGTTTTTGCTTGAAAAATATAAAATTGAATTTTGAAGATATGAAGAATGAAATAAGTAAAGCAGGTGGACTATTTTATCAGTATCGTCCATGCAGGAGAGATGTTGCAACAATATATGATATAGAAAATATAAAGCATGGGGTTGTATATGCACAAACGCCATTGAATATGAATGATCCGTTTGATTCTATGATAGGTTATTCGCCAGACAAGATGTATGAAAATTGTATTTCAATGCTTGTGGATCAGCTAAATATTCAAGATGAAGCTACGAAAATTATTATTACTCAGCTGCTGAAATATAAAGCAATAGGGAAAATGGCAGAATTTGTATGTATGCTTAATGAACTGAAGGATTATTTATTTTCAAGGAAGAATGCTATGCATCAGACTAACATACCAAATTTAGTTTTTATAAAGAATAATCTAAATGTATTATATAAAAAATGTCCCAAAAAACTAAAAGATATTTTATCTAAGGAGACATTTTCAATATTTTTAGTGGTTGTAAATCAAATGGAGAAGGTTGAGATTACAGAAGAAAATATATCTGATATGTTAAATGCAGACACGATATTAGAAGAATTGTATGAAAAGGCAGTAGAAATTAAGGATAGTGTATATATACCAGGTTTAAGAGAATTTTTGGCAAAACTTACAGTTTCATGTTTTAGTGTGAGCGGATGGGATAATCAATTAATGTGGTCACATTATGCCAATTCTTATGCAGGAATTTGTATAGAGTATGATTTTAATCAAATTAAGGAACCAATTGGTTTTATATATCCAGTTGAGTATACTAAGGAAAGACCTACATTATCGTTGCAGGATTTAGGAATAATAGGTTTTAGTATGGAAAAAGAGGGAGGCATAAAATCATGTGAACCAAATATGGAAGCGATACTGTCATATTTGTTAGCTAAAAATATATGCTGGAATTATGAACAAGAGTGGAGGATAATTAATGTAGGTGAAGAAAATACACCATTATTTATTGATTTGCCATTTGTAAAGTCAATTACTTTTGGAATGAACATAGATCCAATATGTAAACATTTATTATGGGATTTATGTAAAGAAAAAGAAATTGAATGTTATGAAATAGAAGTTAGCACAGAAAATTTTGAGTTAAGCAGAAGAAAACTTTTGGATAGTGACTTTACATATGATATGGATGTGGAAATTTCTTATATTGATGTTTTAATAAAGCAGATTTCAATATTTTCAGATCGCTTGAATAAGATGGGGGAAAATATTGATGAAAAAATTCAGAACATGAATTTTTCTGACGTTAGTCCAATGTTTTCAGATACTATTGATATGATAACAAATTCTTACTATTTAAAAATGTCATTAAACAGAATATGTGATAATGAGAAAGAAGAACTTTTATTATCAGGAATGCCAGAAGAAATATCATCAAACATACTGTTGGTAAATGATTTTGTTTTTCGGGCAAAAGAAATGGCGGTATCATCAAAAGAAAGCATTCTAAATTTAGCATTATCGGGTATACTTAGGAGCGATGATTACATTATAATGCAAAAACAATTATGTAATATACAGGAACTGACTGAAAAATTTGAAACCATAGAGTGGAATCCGTTATGTTTTAATAAAACATTAGAGAATTCAGAAGGTAATGATTCTGTATTTTCAGAAGGAGATGAATCAGTAAAAATATGATAATGCTTTATATGAATTAAAAATCAAAATTAAATAAGATTTATCATTACTGGTGGCAATGGATCATAAACGAACCATAGCCACCTTTTTTATTGCATAAAATTACGAAAACTAAGAAATGGAGGACTGCATGAAAAAGCATAAAATGGTGTCCGCACTGGCAGAGGAAACATCAAAAGAAGTCGTGCGGAACGAAGAAAACTGGATGAGATACTTAAATACAGCATCCAGACTTTATAAATATCCATTCAAGGGTAAGTACGTAATCATCCGTATCTGTCCGCAACTATATTTTTCTGATACACTCTTTTCATAACAAAGGAAGGAAACTGTATCA
>OHAQ01002566.1_pt1 | contig 13096 bp, 13 predicted proteins | sample 1577111 | NCBI WGS metagenome assembly OHAQ01 (sample SAMEA3541549, study PRJEB24748) | human gut metagenome | biome: human gut; feature: human-associated habitat; material: faeces | place: China | collected 2012 | reverse complement strand
GGCAAAGACACCATAGAAAGATTCTTACTGAACTGTAACTATAAAAATTTGATAATATTAAGGTGATTTTTGATGATAAAAGAAAAAAGAAAATCTAAGAATTTAACTCAGGAAGAAATGTCAGAAAAATTAGGCATATCTCTAAGACAATATGTCAGAATAGATAATGAAAAAGCTTTTCCTAGAAGAGATATTTTAAAAAAATTAATTACAGAATTAGACTTAACCAACAAAGAAATAGGAGAATATATAAAAAATATTACAGAAAATTACGCTTAAAACCTAATATATTAATTTTTAGTACGCTTAATTTTACAATATATTGATAAAAATAGCCATGTTTTATACCACATGACTATTTCTTTATTTACTTGAAATATGTATATTTTCAATCTTAGCACCCATTTCTCTTGAAACAATATTTTGAATCTGTGCAACTTTTTCAGCAGTTAACTGTTCATCTTTAACAACAATACTTACACTATCACCATTAGCAAATATAACACTATCTTCAAATCCTTTTGTTTTAATTAAATTCTCACAAATCATAATACTATTTTTAGTATCATTTATTTTTTTTATTTCTTCTGTTGCAGATTGTTTCTGTGTTTCCAAAGAATTATTACTATTTAAAATTTTTTCATATGTTTCTAACATTTGTGAATACATTGTATCCCTTTCCAATTTAGATGTTGAAAAATAATCATCATTATTTTTCTGAATATCTTTACTTGTTGTTTCTAAACTTTCACTTTCAGATATATCACTTTTACTTATAGTATTACTAATATCTAAGTCATCACTTACAACATTACTACTAACAAGCTGAGCATCTCCAATATTAGCCATTTTATCTAATTCTTCTTCTGAACTCGCAGTTTGAACTGCACTTTTAAAATCTCCATCTGCTGTAAAATTCAAATATCCTGCTACAACCAACATTAAAGCAATTACATATATTACAACTTGATTTTTTTTCATAAATTTCATAAAAAACTCCTTCCTTTTTATATTTTAGAATAAAAAAATATAAAATTATTTTTAATTTCCTTGAAACACTTGAATTTTATGAGTAGCAAGTCCTGTTGCCGCTTCTACTGCCTGAATAATACTGGTTTTTATATTTATATCAGATGCTCCTTTTGCAGTAATAATAGCTCCCTCAATTTTAGGTTCAACAGTTTTCTGAACAATTGGTGTTTTGTTTCCATTTTGTTCTTGGTAAACAACCTCTTTTTGAGAATCTGTTTGTTCCACTTTTCTAACACCACCAGATTTATCAGTTTCTTCTGTTGTACTTGTTTTAGAGTTTTCATTATACATTGCAACAGTTTCAGAAGTTTCTGAATAATTAATAAAAACCTTTACATTCCCAACACCATTAATATTTGATAATATATTCTCTAATCTTTCCTCTAAATTATTATTAGTAGTATCTTGACTTGTTTCTCCACTATTCTGAACACTTTTAGTTGTTGCAAGCTGTTTTCCTGTCGAATTAGTCATATTTTTATTTGAGTTCTTGTCTCCACTCCAAACATAATTTATTATAACTACTGTAATTATTAAAACAACTACTAAAAAAACTAAATTTTCAATTTTTCTTTTATTATTTCCTTGATTTTCATCATTTCCGATAATTTTTTTCAGCTTATTCTTAAACATTTTTCACTCACCCCATATTCTTTTATCAAAAATTGTTTTACAATTTTTATATCATTTTTAGTTATATTTTGATTCTGTTGTTCACTTTGAGTTGATTCATCACTTGAATTATCTTGATTTTTAGATACATTTATTTCAACCTTTTGGATTTTTTGTATTTCATTGACTATCTTTTCTTCTATGTTCATTGTTTCATTACTTTGATTCTCATCATTCTCATTACTGTTATCTTTTTTTTCCTTAATCTTTATTGTTATTAATTCTATCCCTGTATCATTACTAGATATATGTGCCTTTACATCACAGTCCTCTACTACATATCCTTCTTCATCTAGTTTTTGCACAATATCATTTTCAAGTTTTTGTTTATACAATTCATCTAATCTACTATCCATTGATTTTTGATTAACATTTTCACTTTCGGCTAATGTCTCAACAGAATATTGGTTATATAAGTCCTCTACATTAAATTTAAGTTCATTACTATTTTCTATAAAAGGTTCAATTATGCTAAACAATATATATAATCCCATAACCATTTTCACATATTTTTTTGTTTTATTATTTGGTAGTAACATCTCTAATATTGACACAACAATTAATGCTAAACACAGATTTTTAACCCATGAACTTAAAAAATTAATCATATTACTATTCTCCTATAATTGCATAACTATATTTTTAAATATTTTGATTTACCTGAACATCATCCCAGTGTTTGACATCTTTACTAATAATGTTGTTCCTATAATTACCATAAATGTTACAGTAACCAAAATAGCAAGTAAAATTTTAAAAATATCACCAATTTCATCTAAAAGTTTTACAATTTTACTATCTGCAATAACTTCACTTATACTAGCAACCAATTTATAAGAAAATGTCAAAACTGTAAGTTTTAAAATAGGCATAATACATATTCCTATAATAACTATTACTCCAACAAAACCAACTGCATTTTTCAAAATCAATCCACATCCAAGCACACTATCAACAACATCGCCTAATATTTTTCCTACAATTGGAACAGCAGAACTTACAATTGCCTTTGCCGTTTTTGCGGTTATTCCATCAACAGAACTTGCAAGAGTACCTTCAAGTGAAACAACTCCAACAAAAATTGTTAACACTATTCCTAAAAACCATATAGTGGATGATTTTAAAAATTTCGATATTTTATCAATTTGCACTCTATCTGATATTTTTGAAATTATGCTTATTGATGTTATTATCAATATTATAGGCATCAATATATTTTGAATAAGATTTCCAATAAAATTTATCATAAATAAAATTATTGGTTCTAGTATACTTGTCGTTGTTATACTTCCTGTATATAACATCAATGAAATGAGTACTGGTATAAGTGTATTCATAAATCCAATTAAATTTGTAGTTGTATCTTTTACTAATGTAATTATGTCAGAAAAGTTTGACATAATTACTGTTATAATTGCTATATATTGAACATAATATATTAATTTAGAAATATTATCATTTTCAAGACTCTCACTTATAGATTTTAATATGCTATGTATAATTATAATAGCTAATATACATGCTAAACTTTTTACTCCATTTTGTACTTCATTTCCTAATTTACTCAATATTTTTTTGTATATATTTGAATTATCAATTTCTCCTTTTATTGCTGAATTTAAAATATCGCTTATATCTATATCTTCAAAAAACTCCCCTGTATATTGCTTAGACTTTTGTATAAATGAACTTATTCCAAATGTTTTTTCTTGACTTTCTAATTCATTTTCATCTATACTTATTGCACTCTGTGTATTTGAAATATCATTTGCACAATATGATTTTCTTGGACTTAATACAGATATTACCATTATAATTATCATTAGTATTATCTTCATTTGTTTATTCACATTTGTTTTACCTCCTTTTTGAATGTAATGAAAAGGTTCAAGTTTCAAAACATATAGATAGCGATACTATAAAAGAGATTCTTACTGAACTATAACTTTGTTATGGCAATATTTTCAATATAATTTCCAATAAACTCGAAATTATAGGTATTGACATAGAAATAATAATAATTTTGCTCCCAATTTCAATTTTACTAGCAATTGCAGCCTCACCAGAATCTTTACATACGCTTACAGCAAATTCCGATAAAAAAGCAATTCCTGTAATTTTTATAAGTAATGCAATAAATTGAGTATTAATAGAAAACTTGTCTTGTATTGATTCTATCAGATTTACTATTCCAGTTAATCTATCCATAACAAGGAACAAAATCAATACACCTGTTAATATACTTATAAATATTGTATATTCTGGTCTATATTGTTTAAGCATAATTATTATAATTAAAGCAATTAAAGCGATTCCTATTATTTTAATAATTTCCATTACTCTACCATCCTTATTTTTTAGTAGCTCCTTATCCCTATCTTTTTATAAATTAAACAAGGTCCTTACTGTATCAAACAAACCACTTATTTCTTTAATTACCATTGTTAAAACAATAACCAATCCAGCAAGAGTTGTCATCATTGCTTGATCTTCTCTACCAGCCCTCACCAAAACCTGATATAATACTGCTACCAAAATCCCAATTGCAGCTATTTTAAACAATAAATCTATACTCATAAAAAAATCCCCCTAATCTGATTTTATTTTTGGCTATTTACATTAAAATAATTACAATAGCCATTCCTATACTCATTCCTAATTTTTTATACAATTTTTCATTTTTATTTTTTTCTTCTTGTGCTTGTCTAATTTGTTCATCCAAAAAGCTTTCTGTTACCTCAATTTGACTAAGTTGTCCATCAACATCAGTTATTCCGAAGCAACTTAGAAAGTGTCTTTATAGCTTGCTTGTCCTCGTAATTTAAATTACCTGAAAAATTATCAACAGCATTTTCCCAAGCTATACTTGCAGATGTATCTCCCATTTTTAAAATAGTTTCATTAAATAATTTTGCAATATTTTTATTTGAATTTTCAGCTATTTGCTTAAAAATTTCCGGTATAGGTTCATATGTAAATTTTATTTTTGATTTAAATATATTTAGTGCATTTTTCATTTCTTCAAGCTCGTCTAATCTAAATTTATATTTTTGGGATATGTATTTTCCAATTAGTGTTGCACTTAAAAACACCAAAAAGAGCATACAATATTTAATAAACTGCATTTTTATTCTCCTTGCATTTATTTTTTAATATTATATGCTCTTATTTTTATTTTAGAACTAATTATTTTTATTGTACCCATTCAAATGAATTTGACAAATTATTTGCCTCTTTTTCAATAGCTGTTTTATCATCTAAATTAAAACTATATGCTGTAATACAAGCCAAATTGTCTCCATTTAAAATATAGTAATAGTATAATATTTCACTTGGTGATTGATTATATTCTATTCTTATTTTTAATAAGTCATAATTTTTTGAAGTTTTCAATATTTCCATATTTATTAAATCTGGTTTGTCATCTGCATTTTCAAGATTTTCTTGTACTGTTGTTTTTATATCTTCTATATTGTTTACACTTGTTGTATCCAATTTATCATAATATACATTTATTCCTGCTGGATAAGATGAATAATCGTCTTCTTCTATTTCATTATTTGAATCCAATACAGGCATGTTGTTAATATATTTATAAAAATTCCATTCGTTTTGATATTGTGATTGTCCTTTTGACCAATTTTTCTGTATTTCAAAATTTATATTTGAGTCTTGATATGTTACTGTTGTATCTGATTTTTCAATTATTGTTACAATCATAACTAATACAATCAAAATAAGTAATACAATTAATGATATTTTTTGTAATTTTGACATTTTTTTATAATTGTTTGTGCCATTTTCATCATCTTCTGAATAATAATATTTTCCTTTATATTTTTTGATAATTCCCATTTGTTTTAAATAATTAAAAGAATATTTGGCTTTTCTTTTGTCATCAATTTCTGCAATAACTTCATCTTTAAGCATTGCCTTTCCTTGTTCTGTTGCTTCATATTTTATAAAAATAGGTTTTATCAATTCAATTGTTGCTTTTTTTATTTCATTTGCTTTTTCTTTATTATTGAAATTTAGTTTAACATCTTGTCCATCATTGTTTTCTAATTGTTTTTTAATATTTGCTGTTACAATACTTGCTCCTAATATTGTAAATATTAATGAAATAATAAAATCTTTCATCATTGCTGTTGCAAATTCACCATTTTCATATAATCTACTTATATTAGTTAAATTTACAGATATTCCTTCGTTTGCAATTAATAATATTGGAATTATGACTAATGTGGTTACTGTTACAATTACAAGAGCTATTACCATCAATATAACTGGTAATTTTTTGTTAATTTTTCCTTTTGCTATTTTGTATCCATATAACTCACCTGCTGCTATTAATGCTGCTAATATGGAAAACATCATTTCTCCATACACATATACTAATATCCATGGTATTGTTGCTATTGCTCCTCCTACAATTGCTCCTAGTATTCCTGTTAAATAGCTACCTTTACTTGATGTTTCTTTTTTGATTGGTTCTTGTTCCATATTTTTTCCCCCTCTTCTTTTGATATTCCAAATATATCATATATTTCTATCTTTTGCAATATTAAAGACATTGCAAACATCTTTTTTATATGATATACTTTAAAGTGTATAAATTTGTTATTAAATTGGAGGTAATATTATGTTTAAATTACACTCAGACTATAAACCAACTGGTGACCAACCACAAGCAATAGAATATTTGTCAAAAGGAATTGAACAAGGCAAAAAATTTCAAACATTATTAGGAGTAACAGGCTCTGGAAAAACATTTACAATGGCAAATATAATAAATAAAGTTCAAAAACCAACATTAGTTTTAGCTCATAACAAAACTCTTGCTGGACAACTGTATTCAGAATTTAAAGAGTTTTTTCCAGAAAACAATGTTGAATATTTTGTTTCTTACTATGATTATTATCAACCAGAAAGCTATATTCCTTCATCAGATACATATATAGAAAAAGACTCTTCTGTAAATGATGAAATAGACAAGCTACGTCATTCTGCAACTCTTTCACTTTTTGAAAGAAAGGATGTAATAATAGTTGCATCAGTTTCATGCATATATGGTTTAGGAGATCCAGAAGATTACCAAGAATTAATGCTTTCTTTAAGACCAGGAATGCAAAAAGGCAGAAATGTCATTATGAAGAAACTTGTTGAAATGCAATACACAAGAAACGAAATAGATTTTAAAAGAGGAACATTTAGAGCAAAAGGTGACATACTAGAAATATATCCTTCCCACATAGAGCATGTCGGGATCGAAGGCTTCCGGCTGCGGCAGCACGGGCACGTTGACCGTATGGGGGGCCTCTTGCCGCGCGCTCAGGGAGCGGCTGCCGTGCAGCAGGGGGCGTCTGCGGTTGAGGGGGCGCCGGAGGGGGCGCTTGCCTTGCATCTGGCGGCCGGATAGAGTGGCCGCATGTCTGGAGTATCTCGTCATATTCGTTTGTTACCGCCTGAGTTGCGCAATCAGATCGCCGCCGGCGAGGTGGTGGAGCGCCCGGCCAGTGTGGTCAAGGAACTGGTGGAAAACAGCCTGGATGCCAGCGCCACGCGCGTGGACGTGTTTTTGGAGAACGGCGGCCAGAGCTGCATCCGCGTGCAGGACGACGGTGCGGGCATCGCCCCCGGTGAACTGGAACTGGCCGTGACCCGTCACGCCACCAGCAAGATCGCCAGCATGGACGATCTTGAGCATATCGCGTCCTACGGCTTCCGTGGCGAGGCCCTGCCGAGCATCGCCTCGGTGGCCCGCTTCAGCATGGAATCCGCCGTGACCGGAGCCGACGGCGGGACGGAGGCCAGCCGTATCGTGGTGGAATTCGGCCGCCTGCTGGCGGTGGAGCCTTCGGCCCTGCATCGGGGCACCATCGTGGAAGTGCGCGATCTGTTCACCAATATACCCGCACGACTCAAGTTTTTGAAGACCCCGGCCACGGAGCTCAAACGGGCCCAGGACTGGCTGGTGCGTCTGGCGCTGGCCCGCTGCGACGTGGGTTTCACGCTCAGGGCCGGGGAACGTGAGGCCCTGCGCTTTTTGCCCGGGCAGAGCCTGCGCGACCGCCTGGCCCTGCTGTGGCCGCGTCTGGTGGTGGAGGCCCTGCGGCCGTTCGATGCCGAACGCCACGGCATCCGGGCCCGGGGGCTGGCGGCCCTGCCGTCGGTGAGCCAGCAGCGCGGGGACCGCATCCTGCTGTACGTCAACGGCCGCAGCGTCAGCGATAAGCGCCTGCTGGCCGCCGTGCGCGAGGCCTACAAGGGGCGCATCACCAGCCGGGACTATCCGCAGGTGGTGCTCTTTGTGGACATGCCGCCCGACATGGTGGACGTCAACGTGCATCCGGCCAAAAGCGAAGTCCGTTTCCGGGACGAGTCCTCGGTCTTTTCCGCCGTGCTTCATGCCGTGCAGGGGGCCCTGGTCAGCGATGTGGAAAGCGTGCTGGACGCGGCCCGCGAAGCCGACGATGCCCGTCCCGTGGCGGCGCAGTCCCGTCTGTGGGACGATCTGCCTCCGCGCCCGCAGGGCTTTTGGGGCAGCGCCGATGCCGCGCCCCTGATGCGGCATGTGGAGGACGAGACGCGGGAAGACGAAGGCCAGTGGCAGGTGCGGCGGCCCGATGCGGACGACGGCACGGCCCTTGGATCTATGGCGGGCACGGGAGCCGTGGCGGATGCCCCGTCCGTGCCGTCATCTTCCGGCAGTGCGGCGGCCTTCGCCTCCGGGCGGACGGCCCCTGCGGGCCTGCGGGAAGCCGTGTCTCCTTCGGCGTTTTCGGCCGCGTCCTTTGCGGAGGATGCGGAAGGGACGGGACGTTTGTCCGCCGACAGACAGGAATTTTTCGAGAGCGCCCGGCAGACGGCCCGCATGGCCATGCCGCCCGATCATGTGACGACCGTGACGGGCCGTGAAGGCTCGGACGGGACCACAGCGGAACGCTTTCCTGTGCCGGAGACGGGCGGGCCGGAGGGCCTGCCGGGAACCGGGGATGCCGCCTGCGGCCCCGGTACTGCCGTGACGGACGAAAGCGCCGCCGGACGGCATGAACTGGTGGTGGGCGGCCTGACCTATCTGGGCCAGGTGGCCGAGACCTACCTTGTCCTGCGCGATGCTTCCGGCGCCCTGATGCTGCTGGACCAGCACGCGGCGCACGAGCGCGTGCTTTACGAGCGTTTGCGCAAGGGGGCCTTCGCGGGCACGGCCCAGTGCCTGGCCCTGCCGCTGGAGCTGGCCCTGCAGCCGGTGGAAGAAGAGCGCTTTCTGGAAGTACGCGACAATCTGGAGCGCATGGGCTTCGATGTCTCCTGCTCCGGCGGCCGCCTGCTGGCCCGGGGCATCCCGCCTTCCCTGTCCCGCAGCGAAGCCGGGGAATTCCTGCGCGAGGTGCTGGCCGGTCGCAAGGACGATATTCGCGCCATGTTCATTTCCCTGTCCTGCAAGGGCGCCATCAAGGCCGGGCAGCGTCTGGCCGATGACGAGGCCGCGGCCCTGCTGCGCCAGTGGCTGCATACGCCGGAGCGGGAATACTGCCCCCACGGCCGCCCCAGCATCCTGCGCTGGGATGCCGTGGCGCTGGAGAAACTGTTCAAGCGGCGGCAGTGAGGCCTCCGGCCCTGTGGCGTGCGCGGTGTTCCCATACGCTGCGGGAAGGCCACGCTCCGGTGCCGACGGGCCTCAGCCGCAGGGCGCATTTGCCCATGACCGGCGGGCAGTTGTTCTGACCGTGCAGGGAAAACGGGCATCCGGGTGCCGTATGGATAAGAAAAGACCGGGACAGTCCCTCAGGGACTGTCCCGGTCTTTCATTCAGGGGATGGGAAGCAGCGGGGCCTCACAGACAAGTGCAGAGTCCCATGAAGCAGCGGCTGCAGCTGCCGCATCCGGGCATATTTATTGCCGCATGGCCCGCAGGCCGTTGGCCACCACCAGCAGGGCCGTGCCCACGTCGGCGAAGACGGCCATCCACATGGTGGCGTGACCGGTGAAGGTCAGGGCGAAGAACAGCGCCTTGACGCCCAGCGCCAGCGTGATGTTCTGCACTAGGATGGTAAAGGTGGCCCGGGACAGGCGGATGAAGCGGGGGATCTTGCGCAGGTCGTCGTCCATGAGCGCCACGTCGGCGGTCTCGATGGCGGTGTCCGTGCCGTTGCCGGCCATGGCGAAACCGACGTCGGCCCGGGCCAGCGCCGGGGCGTCGTTGATGCCGTCGCCCACCATGCCCACCTTGTGTCCCCGGGCTTCCAGTTCCTCGATGACGGCGAGCTTGTCCGCCGGGAGCAGACCGGCCTTGAAGCTGTCCACGCCCACCTGACGGGCGATGGCAGCTGCCGTGTGTTCGTTGTCTCCGGTGAGCATGACCGTGGTCACGCCCAGTGCCTTCAGTTCCCTGACAGCTTCCAGACTGCTTGCCTTGAGCGTATCGGCCACGGCGAACAGGGCTCGGATGCCGTTGTCGCCCACGAGTGCGACCACGGTCTTGCCCTGCTGCTCCAGCCGGGAGATCCGCTCGTCGAGGGCTGCCGGGTACCGGCCCAGCGATGCCGCAAGGGCGCGGTTGCCCAGATACCAGCGCCGGCCGGCCATGATGCCGCTGACGCCCTGACCGGGCAGGGCCGTGAAGTCGTCCACGTCCTGCAGGGGGATGTGGTCCGCCAAGGCGGCCTGGGCGATGGCCCCGGAAACGGGATGGTCGGAGCGGGCCGCCAGACTGGCCGCCAGCGAACGGACGGCCGCTTCATCTTCCTGCCCCGTGCAAAGGCAGTCGGTCTGGCGCGGCTTGCCGTGGGTGAGGGTGCCGGTCTTGTCCAGGGCCAGGCAGTCGAGGCGTCTGCCCTGTTCCAGGAACATGCCGCCCTTGATGAGGATGCCGTAGCGGGTGGCGGCGGCCATGCCGCTGACGATGCTCACCGGCGTGGAGATGACCAGGGCGCAGGGGCAGCCGATGACCAGTATCACCAGCGCGGTATAGATGGCGTCCGTCCAGGCGCTGCCCAGGAACAGGGGCGGCACCAGGGCGGCCAGCAGGGCCACCAGGAAGACGGCCGGGGTGTAGTAGCGCGCGAAGGTATCCACAAAGCGCTGCATGGGGGCGCGGCTGCCCTGGGCCTCTTCCACGGCATGGATGATGCGGGCCAGCGTGGTGTCCGTGGCCGCGGCGGTCACCCGGAATTCAAAGGAGCCGGAGGTATTGAGGGTCCCGGCGTAGACCGTGTCCCCGGCCTGCTTTTCCACCGGCATGCTCTCGCCGGTGATGGGCGACTGGTCCACCAGGGAACGGCCGTCCAGCACCAGACCGTCCAGGGCGATCTTTTCGCCGGGGCGCACGCGCACACGGCTGCCCACGGCCACCGTGCGGATGTCGGCTTCCTGCCAGCTGCCGTCCTCTCGCAGCACCGTGGCCGTATCGGGCGCCAGGGCCAGCAGGTCCTTGATGGCGTTGCGGGCCCTGTCCAGGGCCTTGGCCTCGATGGCTTCCGAGACGTTGAACAGCACCATGACCATGGCGGCTTCCGGGAACTGCCCGATGAGCACGGCCCCGGTGACGGCCACGGACATGAGGGCATTGATGTTCAGGTCGAGGTTGGAGACGGCCAGCCAGCCCTTGCGGTAGGTGGTCAGGCCGCTCAGCAGGATGGCGATGAGGGCGCAGCACAGGGGCAGGAGCGTCAGCACGGGCCAGCCGCCCACGCTCCAGGAGGCCATGTCGAGACCGAAGGGACGCGCCCCCCAGTGCTGGATGAGCTCCAGGATCTCGGAAAGGGCGGCAAAGCCGCCGGCCACGGCCAGCCGCTTCCAGGGGATGCGGGGAGCCGGGATGGCATCGTGCGCCTGTGTCGTGCCTTCCAGCAGCCGGGCGCCCATGTCCAGCCCTTCCAGAGCGGCGGTGATGGCCGGGAGGGCCGCGGGCTCGTGCCGCACGCGCACATGGCGCTGCATCAGGTCGATCTCAAGGCCGAGCAGGCCCGGCAGGCCCTCCAGGGCCTTGCGGATGAGGCGTTCTTCCGTGGGGCAGTCCATGCCGCTCACCGCAAAGACGGCCGTGGCGCCTTCGGCGGCATCCAGCGGCTCCGGCGTCATGTCGATGGCCTTCAGGGCCGCCTCGATGGACGCGGTGGACGGGAGCTCATGCTCCACGGTGAGCACGCGCTGCATGAGGTTGAAGGTGAGGCCGGTGATGCCGGGCACAGTGGCCAGCTTCTTCCTGATGAGCGCCTCTTCCATGGGGCAGTCCATGTTGAGGATGCGGTACACGGCGCGCGTGGCGGAAGGGGCCGCCAGCGTGCTCCAGTCCACGGCCTGGGGCGCGTCATGGCCGCAGCAGCAGGAGCCGTGCTCGTGCGCATGGTCGTGGTCGCAGCTTTCGTGGTCATGCGCATGGCAGCTTTCCGCATGGGCGTGCGGATGGTCGCCGTGTCCGTGGTCATGACCGCAGCACTCGTGGCTGTGGTCATGGCTGTGGCTGCCGTGCTCGTGGCCGTGGTGTTCGTGCCCGGCGGGCAGGGTGGCATGAAGTACCTTGTCACATACGAAGCCGTGCGGGTGCCGGGCACCGCAGGGGCATAAAAACAGTGTTTCACTGCTCATGGTCGTTCCTCCACGGGGATGCCGGTGTCCGGCGTCCCCTGGTCGTTCTTGCTATAGACAGACCATAGGGCCTATAGTCACTATAGGGTCAAGAGGGGAGGAAGCGTTGGGAAAAAATTTTTCCGCAGCTGCCGTTCCGTCCCGGACAGGCCCGGACCGGAGGACGCGCATGAAAGTGAAGATAGGCGAGCTGGCGAAGATGACCGGCTGTCAGGTGGTCACCATCCGCTATTACGAGAAGGAAGGGCTGCTGAAACGCCCGGAACGCACGGAACGGAACTATCGTCTTTACGGGGACGAGGACATCGCGCGGTTGCGCTTCATCCGGCATTGCCGCCGGCACGGCATGAGCCTGGACGAGATCCGCACCCTGCTGGTGTACAGCGACCATCCCACGGGCAGCTGCGACTGGATCAACAGGCTCATCCGCACGCATATCGAAGCGGTGGAGCAGCAGATACGGGATCTTGAGCACCTCAGGGCGCATCTTGAATCCCTGTACCACAAATGCGACGGCAGCCGGGAAGGGGGCTGCGGCATCCTGAAGAGCCTCATCGACGGCGAGAACTGCCAGTACTGTCAGGCACGGCAGCAGCGCACGGGGCAGGAGCCGCCGCGCTGGACACGGCGCGCCGGGCCGGGCTGTGCGTCACCGATACCAACCTGATGACCCCCCGCAAAAGCGTGACCGCCATTCTGGGGGTCAGCGACCATCCGGTCAAGGGACATCTGGCCGGGTGCGGGCACTGTGTGCTGCGCACCCGCTGCGAATACAGAAAGAGGGGAAAGACCTGTGCAAGTG
>OHAQ01002550.1_pt1 | contig 13153 bp, 9 predicted proteins | sample 1577111 | NCBI WGS metagenome assembly OHAQ01 (sample SAMEA3541549, study PRJEB24748) | human gut metagenome | biome: human gut; feature: human-associated habitat; material: faeces | place: China | collected 2012 | reverse complement strand
GCCTCATAATCTGCTTTTCTTGGAAAATCCTGGATAAAAATTGTCTCTGCCTCTTTCAGGTTCAGATTCGTATACTTCTTGATTCCCCAGAGGATATCTCCTTCTGTCATTGTTCCGACATATTCCCCTGCCTTATTCAGCATTGGAATGGATGCATATTTATGAAATTCCATTGTTTCCAAAACCTGACGTAATGTGCTGTAATCATAAATAAAAGCAACCTCACTCTTCGGTTTCAGAAAAAATAAGATATTCATCTCTTTTCAGCCTTTCTTGGTTTTAAATCTGTGTCAATACAAAAATCTCATACAATGCCTTGATCTCTGCACTTCCGCCTCCATTCGAATGGATTGCTGCGGCATTTGCACCGATCACGGCAACCCTGCAGCCGGATTCTGTGCAAAGAGGCAGTACATGATCTTTATTTTTCAGCAGGATCATTGACTCACGTGCCACATCAAGCACTGCCCTGCGGTGTTCTTCCGTATTATATGCACCGGTTTTACGGTTCTTTTTCTCTGGTCCGATCATCTTAAGACGCAGCATCATCCGAAGAATATTACGCACCTTTTCATCAACCATTGATTCCTCAATGTCTCCATCTCTCACAGCTTTTAAGAGCGGATCTGCCATGTACTGCTCATGGAACTGATATTTGACATCCATCTCAATATCCAGACCGGATTCTGCTGCCATTTTCGTATCGTGTACCGCTCCCCAGTCGGAGATCACGACTCCATCAAATTTCCAGTCTTTCCGCAGCTTCTCATTAAGCAGGGACTTACTCATACAGCAGTGCTCGCCGTTTAACAGATTATAAGCTCCCATCAGTGCAAGCGTGTGTCCTTTTTGTACTGCTGCTTTAAATCCCGGAAAATAAATTTCTTCCAGTGCAGCCTCATCAACGATCGTATCAACCCAGAGTCTTTCTGTTTCCTGCGAATTTGCTGCAAAATGTTTTACACATGCTGCCACATCATTTTCCTGGATTCCATCGATCATCGGAACCACCAGTTCTTCGATGAGTCTTGGATCTTCACTCATATATTCAAAATTTCTTCCACAGAACGGGCTTCGTTTGATATTAATACCTGGAGCTAAGATCACATCCTTACCCCTGCCTCTTGCCTCTTCGCCTAAAACCCTGCCTGCTTTTTTCGCCAGATTGCGGTTCCACGTGGATGCGATGGCGCTGTTACATGGAAGATAGGTCACATAATCTTCCGTCGTTCCAATATTGCGCCATTCATTGTCTGCAAATTCTGCCCGCACCCCCATTGGACCATCTGACATGTAAAGCGGCGGTATGGAAAGCCGCTTTACCCCTTCGGTGCGGAATAACCCCGCACCGTGGATCATACCGATTTTTTCTTCTAAAGTCAGTTCATTTAAAATCTGTTCAATATATGTTTCCTGCATTAAAATACAACCTCTGCCTTGCCGTTACCGTCAAATGCTACGATGACATTTTCCCCATCCTGTGTATAGGATGCACCGGTTACCTGCTTTGGAGTGCCAACGTTCATCAATGCCACTTTGGATGCCTTATTACTCTCTACCGCGATCTGATAAGAAGATCCGTTCTTTACAACATTTGCAGATGCTTCTTTTTCATTTTCCGTTCCATATACGACAGTTTCTGCCTTGATGCCATCTTTTAATGCATATGCACGGAATGTCACACCATCTGCATAGTCATAAACTGCATTATCATTTCTTGCTCCCATAGCCACAATACTACCCTCTTTGACATAAAGAGGAATACTTAAGTAACCATGTTTCTCTTTGTACCACTTACCTCCCTCTTTGACTTCTCCGGTCAGTAAGGATGTCCATGTTCCCTCCGGCAGGTAATATTCTGCGATACTGTCCTCGCGGAAGATCGGTGCAACGAGCAGGGAATCACCTAACATGTACTGTGTTGCTAAATATGCACAGTTTTTATCTTCGGTAAATTCAAGTACCATGCTGCGCATCATAGGAATACCTGTTTTGGACGTCTCGATCGCATTGCGGTACAGATACGGCATTAAGGATGCCTTAAGCTGTGCAAAATAACGCACCACATCTACTGCTTCCTCATCATATGCCCACGGCACACGGTAAGAAGTAGATCCATGCAGCCTTGAATGGGAAGAAAGAAGTCCAAACGCACACCATCTCTTGTATACATCCGGTGTGGAAGTACTCTCAAATCCTCCGATATCATGACTCCAGTATCCAAAACCGGAACTTGTCAGTGACAGACCGCCGCGAAGACTTTCCTCCATGGATTCATAATCAGACCAGCAGTCACCGCCCCAGTGAACCGGGAACTTCTGTCCGCCCGCAGTTGCAGAACGTGCAAAAAGAATTGCCTCTTTTTCGCCTTTTTTCTTCTTTAATGCATCAAAGACCACCTTATTGTAAAGGTATGTATAGTAGTTATGCATCTTAACCGGATCAGATCCGTCATAATATACTGCATCCGTCGGTATTCTCTCACCAAAGTCGGTCTTGAAGCAGTCCACACCCATATCAAGAAGTGCCTCTAATTTTTTTCCATACCACTCACATGCCGCAGGATTTGTAAAGTCAACGATGGCAAGTCCAGGCTGCCACATATCCCACTGCCATACATCACCGTTTGGACGTTTTAAGAAGTAACCACCCTCAACGCCTTCTTTGAACATGGAGGACTCTTGTCCCACATAGCTGTTGATCCATACACAGATCTTTAAACCTTTTGCTTTCAGTCGTTTTAGCATTCCCTCCGGATCCGGGAAAACTCTTGAATCCCAAGTAAAATCACACCAGTTAAAATCTTTCATCCAGAAACAGTCAAAATGAAATACTGATAACGGAATCTTGCGGTCAAACATTCCATCGACAAAACTGTTGACTGTCTTTTCATCATAGTTGGTCGTAAAAGATGTGGACAGCCAGAGTCCAAAAGTCCACGGTGCCGGAAGCGATGGTTTTCCGGTGATATCTGTATAACGCATCAGCACTTCTTTCATCGTAGGTCCGTTGATCAGGAAGTAATCAAGATTTTCGCCTGGTACGGAAAACTCTACTTTTGTCACCATCTCTGTTGCAACCTCAAAAGAAACGCACTCCGGATGATTTACGAATACACCATATCCTTTGTTTGAAATATAAAACGGAATATTCTTATAAGACTGCTCTGTGGAAGTACCGCCATCTTCATTCCAGATATCCACACTCTGTCCATTTTTTACAAATGCGGAAAAACGTTCACCAAGACCATAGATCAGCTCACCCACGGAAAGAGATAACTGCTCTCTCATATAAGCATCTTCCGGTCCTTTGTCATAAGCAAAACCTTTCCAGTCGGTTTTCATATATGCAAGGTCTCTCCAGCCGCTTGCCGTGATTTTCTCCTCACCGCGGTAGAAAGTCAGTGCCCCATTCTCTTTCTGCACCTCCAGACGCAGTGATCCGCTTGAAATAATCAATTTGTCTGCTTTCTCTTCCGCCTTTAAATGTCCGCTCTCTGCCGGTGCGATCTCAAAGGATGGTGCTTTCTTCTGCACACCCATATGATGATAAGTCTGAACTCTTAAAACCTCCTCATATGGAGCTGAGATCACGATGGTAAGATTAATTCCTCCAAGCGTATCTCCACGCTGCGTGATCTTGCTTGTCGGTGCACAGATCGTTACCTGATCCTTCTCAATCTTTGAAAAATATACCTCTGCCGGAGAAAAGCACTCACAACGCTCTTTCTGCAGCCAGCATCCGTTACTGAATTTCATATGATAAATCCTCCCTGTAGTTTTCTCATTTTATCTCATCTTACTATACCTGCCCCACAAAAAATACCCTCTAAATTATACATAAAACACTCCGTAAATTTGACAAACAAAACATTCACATTTATACTTACTTTTAGTTATTTTATCACTGGAACAGGAAGGTTATAGTATGTATCGGGTTTTAATCGCAGATGACGAATCCATTATTCGTGAAGGTATCAAATGTCTGTTTGACTGGGAGGCTCTCGGCTATACGATCGCCGGTGAAGCTGCTAACGGTGAGGCTGCTTATCAACAGCTCCTTGCCTTACAGCCGGATGTTGTTCTTTTAGATATCCGCATGCCGGGAATGCTCGGACTTGATGTCATCCGTGAAGCAAGGGCACAGGGTTTTACCGGAAAAGTCATTATCTTAAGCGGCTATTCTGATTTCAAATATGCGCAGGAAGCCATCCGTTATGGCGTGCAGTATTATCTGACAAAACCTATTGACGAGGATGAACTAGAAGAGATTCTTTGCTCGATCAAAGAAACTTTAGACAAAGACACTGCAACTGCAAATACAAGGGAGCATTACCGTGAAAAAGCAAGGGAAACCATCATCCGGGATCTTTTAACGAATGAAATCGATCTCTCCCACGTAAATGCTGCAGATCTGCATCTGACAGCAGACACTTACCAGGTTGTGATCTATGAGAAATACAGTCATAACACTGCAGATGCCTCCTACCGCTTTTCAGATCTTTTACGTGTGACCAATCAGGATAATAATTCCTATGATAATATCACCTTGCAGTATCAGGAAGTTATTTTGCTGAAAGGAACTTTTGCGATCCAGAAATTTAATGATTTTTTAGAGCGTTACCAGAGGGAAAGCCGCCCTCAGGAGAACTCGCCGCTCGACAGTCTTTTTATTACATACGGTGCATGCGTGTCAGAGCTTTCAGAAGTCCATACTTCTTATATGCAGGCAAAACAGCTCTTAGAGCGCCGCTTCTTCTGCGAACAGGAACAACATACCATCGGCTATGATGAGCTGCCGGAACCAGACAGTTTAAAACTGATCTTAAACGATGCTTTTTTAAACCGTTATGCCACCAGTTTGTTTGAATATCTTCAGGCATTCAACCGCAACATGTTAGCGGAAAACTTAACACAGCTTACCAATGAGCTTTACCATGCTGCCGATACGATCGATTCCATACGGCTTTTTCTGACAGACCTTTATCTGCAGATCAAAGAACAGACAAACCGCCTTTATAATGGCGCAAATATCCCATTTCCAAGCAATGCAGACATCATCCGGCTGATTGAAGAAAAATATTATCTCTATGAGATCATCCTTTTCTTCACGGAACAGTTTGAAATGATCATGTCCTCGATCGGCAACTCTTCCCGTGAAAGCGTGCTGGATGATATTCTGCACTACATCAACCACAACTATGCAAGCAATATCACATTAGAAAATATTGCACCGCTGTTTGGTTACAACAGCTCCTATCTCGGAAAGATTTTCCGCAAAAAGATGGGTGAAAACTTCAACTCATACGTCGACCATGTCCGCATCAAACACTCGATGGAGCTTCTCTGTTCCTCAGAGTTAAAAGTTTATGCGATCGCAGAAAAAGTCGGTTACCGGAATGTCGATTATTTCCATATCAAGTTCAAAAAATACGTTGGAAAAAGCCCTGCAGAATACCGGAAAGAACATAAAAATGAATAAATTTTCATAAAAACTGCCGCCCTACGGGTGAATAGATGTCCCCCTTTCTCTGTAAGTTCAGAAAAAGGGGGGCATATCACCGTGAGGCGGCAGTTTTTATTTTTAAGATCCGAGTGTCAAACGCTGGCTTTAAGTTTTTCGATTGGCAAATGGCACCGCATTGCCTGTCATTTTAAGAAATCATACTGTGACATATAAAGTTTATAATACTCACCCTTCTGTTCCATCAGTTCGTCATGATTTCCACGCTCTAAAATATCGCCTTTATCCACATATAAGATGCAGTCTGCATTTTTGATCGTAGAAAGTCTGTGTGCAATGATAAAAGAAGTCCGTCCCTTCAAAAGTTCGTTCAATCCTTTCTGCAAAAGCAGTTCCGTCTCGGTATCAATGCTCGAAGTCGCCTCATCTAAGATCAGGATCTTCGGATCTGCAAGCAGTGCCCTTGCAAAGGAAATAAGCTGTCGCTGACCGGCAGAAAGCCTGCTTCCTCTTTCATTCACTTCTGTCTCATAACCGTTTTCCATCTCCATGATAAAATCATGTGCACAGACTGTTTTTGCTGCCCGGATCACTTCCTCATCCGTTGCACTGCGGTTGCCATAGCGGATATTATCCATGATCGTTCCTGCAAAAATAAAGCTGTCCTGCATCATGATCCCCATCTGGGTTCTTAAGGAGTGCAATGTCACCTTCGAGATATCAATGCCATCGATCGTGATCACTCCGGAATCTACATTATAAAAACGGCTGATGAGGTTCACGATCGTGGATTTTCCTGCCCCGGTCGGACCGACGATCGCATAAGTTTCACCCGGTTCTGCCGTAAAATTAATATCTTCCAGAATCTTCTGCCCCGGTTCATACCCAAAAGACACATGGGAAAATTTCACTTCTCCCACCACTTCCGGCATCGGAATTGCATCCGGTGCATCCTTGACACCAACCGGCTCATCGATTGTCTCAAAAATCCTCTCCAGATAAGAGATTGCTGTCAAAAGTGAATTATAAAAACCTGCCAGCGTGTTGATCGGTGCCCAGAAACGCCCGATATATGCGGTAAATGCGATCAGCACACCGACCGTCAGTGTCATATCCGGTGCTAAGATCCATCGGACACCCAGCACATAGATCAGTGCCGTCGTAAATGTAGAGATAATATCAACACTCGGTCCCATTGTAAAATTAAACATTACCGCACGCATCCAGGATTTCCGGTAATTTTTACTTAAGTTGTTGAAGATACCTGTATTTTCATTTTCCCTCACAAAAGACTGTGTCACACGGATTCCGTTGATGCTTTCCGCAATATAAGCATTCAGGTTTGACTGTTTATTGCTCTGGATCTGCCATGCCCTGCGCTGTTTTTTCTTGATCAGGATGATCACAAATACAAGCACCGGCAGTCCGCACAGGCAGACTAATGTCAGCCGTACATCTAATGCAAACATGAAGATCAGAATGAAGATCAGATTGCACAGATCTGTAAATGTATTGACAATACCATTACTTAAAAGATCACTTAAACTGTTCACGTAATTAACCACGCGCACCTGTATCTTTCCGTGTGGTCTGTCATCATAATAGGAAAACGGGAGTTCCTGCAGATGACAGAAAATATCGTAACGGATATCATGCACAATGTCCTGTCCGATCACACTCATGGTCTTGATCTTGATCCGCAGGGAAAGACCGGAATAAAGTGCGATCAGCAACGTTGCAGCGCTGTAAAAGATAATGGAGCTCATATCTTCCTGCGGAATACTGTTATCCATGACATTCTGAAAAAAGATCGGGATTGCCATGGTAAGCGCCGAGGAAGAAAGCATTAAAAGTATAACGCCTGCCATCTTCTTTTTGTATGGGGCAATATAGCCTGCCAGACGTTTGAGCTGGTTTACATCAAAGCTGTCCTCTAATATTTCATCCATATCATATCTGTTTCTTGCCATCTCATTTTTCCCCCTTTCCGCTTAAAATCTCCTGTGGGATCTCACCATACTGGTTATGGAAAGCTGTCGCATAATAACCGCCTGCTGCCACCAATTCCTCATGGGTTCCCTGTTCAATGATACGTCCGTTATCCATGACAAGGATCAGATCTGCATCTTTGATGGAAGAAATACGGTATGCTATGACAAAGATTGTGCATTTGTTATCCAGTTTTTTCAACTGGCTCTGGATATAACTCTCCGTCTCCATATCCACCGCTGACGTCGTATCATCCAGGATCAGAATTGACGGATCTTTTAACAACGCCCTTGCAAGCGAAATACGCTGTTTCTGTCCGCCGGAAAGTCCGACACCACGCTCACCTACAATTGTTTCGTAACCATCCGGAAGTGCCCCGATAAAATGATTGGCATCCGCCATGATCGCAGCCTGTTTTACCTCATCAAAGGAGCAGGATGGCCTTCCGTATGCAATATTCCCTTCGATCGTGTCCGAAAAAAGGAATACATCCTGCATTGCCATACCGATATTATCCCGCAGGTTATAAAGATCCATGTCGCGGACATTCACACCATCCACAAGTACCTCTCCCGAAGTCGTGTCATAAAACCGGCAGAGCAGATTCATGATCGTTGATTTTCCGGCTCCGGTAGAACCGATAATACCGACGGTCTGCCCCGGTTTTACCTTAAAATTGACATCCATGACAATGTCTTCATCATCTGCACGGTAAGATACATTTTTAAACTCGATCTCACCTTTCAAATGCTTCTTTACCACTCCGGATACCGGTGTTTTTACATGCGGTTCCTCACTGTAGGTCGCATAGATTTTCTCCACGGAAGTTGTGAAATTGCTGATATCATTGACCAGCCATCCTGCCTGACGCAGCGGGTTGTTTAACATCCATAAATATCCGTTTACGGTAACAAGCTGCCCTAACGTGATTTCTCCCTGAATCACCATATAGCCGCCATATAGGATCAGAATGATCGTCAGTGCATACGAAAGCACCTCAAATACCGGCACATATTTCATCCAGATCTTTGACGCATCAATCTGTGCCGCACGGAATTTATCATTTTCCTTATTAAATTTTTCAATCTCAAAATCCTCTTTTGCAAATGCTTTTACCACGCGGTTTCCACTGACATTTTCCTGCACAAACGCATTGAGTGAAGAAAAACAGTCACGGTTGCGCTTGAATGCCGGACGTACCTCTTTTGTCTGACGATAAGTTGCAAATGCAGTAAACGGCAGTACCACAAGCATGGCAAGTGCCAGTTTTGTATTGACGGTAAAGATCATAAGCAGCGCAAACACAAACATCAGCACACTCTGATAAACCATGTAGACCACATACGCCACAAAATGACGGATTGCATCCATATCTCCGGTCTGCCGGCTCATCAGATCCCCGGTACGCTTCTTGTTATAAAATGCAAAATCCTCTTCCAAAAGTTTTCGGTAAACCTTATCCCTCATATCGTACAAAACACCCTGCGACGCTGTCTCAAATGCTACCTGAAACAGAAAACGTAAGATCCCCATCACGACCGTAACGCCGATCAGACAGCCGATAAACGGCATCAGCTTATCATATCTGCCCCCACTTATGACCTGATCCACGATCTGCCCGGATATGTACGGATTGACCACCGATAACACAGATACCGCTGTGGTCAGTAAAATACCAATTATCATCAGTCCCCGGTACTTTTTCAGAAATGAAAAGAACCATTTCATTGGTGTCATAATAACCCTCCTACTCCCTTTTTGTTTTTCTTTCGGATTTTCAGTATAGTACTTCTGGGGTAAAAAGGAATGTACTATCTTGCACCGTTCATGTTATTTTTTGCAACGGAGGGGATGGTTTCTGATGGGGAATGTGATATACTATGACATGATTGACAAAATAATTTTTCAGACTTATACAAAGAAATGGAGATTACTATGTGCTGTGACAACCGGGAAGAACTGCTTGACCAACTGAATCCTACTTTTTTATTTACCTGGAAAGGCACCCGTCTGAAAGACGAGGAACTCTATCACAGCCATGATTTCATCGAGATGGCTTTTATTTTGTCCGGTCACGGAAGATACCGGATCAATGGCTCCTTGTATGATATCTCCGAGGGCGATATCATTATTTTAAATCCGGGGCAGAAGCATCAGGCACTCTGCACAGACCCTTCCAATCCGGCTACGGAATTTTTTGTTGGATTATGTGACGTCCGTTTTGGGGCTTTCCCGGAAAATTATCTGCCGCTGCATTTAAAAGATCTGACATCCGATCCAGCCACACAGTCTCCTATTTTACATACCTCCGGCGAACTGCGCCAGAAGCTGTTTAAGATCTGCACAGCCATGAGCGTAGAAAATGACGTCTGCCGCAGCGGACGTTATATCATGTTGAAAAGTTATTTGATGCAGATGCTGATCCTGCTGCTGCGGGAACAGAGTGAACCGGTAAAAATCAATACCGGCTGCTCTTTTGAATCTACCAGCAAAAAATATGTAGTTGACCAGATCGTAAATTATTTTGAGGATCATTACAGTGAAAAGATTTCTTTAGATCAGATTGCAGAAAATATGTACTTAAGTCCTTTTTATATCTCACGTATTTTTAAAAGTGAGACAGGCGATACACCGATCCGCCACCTGATCAATATCCGCCTTGAAAAAGCAAAAGAATTGTTGGAAAACGGCTTTGACGGCAGCATCCAGGAAGTTGCAGCCGAAGTCGGCTATGATGATGTCTATCATTTCAGCAAGCTGTTTAAAAAACGGTTTGGGATGCCGCCGTCAAAGATCCGTAAATTATTATGATTCATTTAAAAATTTTTTCCAGAAATCTTTCGAGCCTGCGAATTCCAGTTCCTTGCCATTCTGGAATCTTTTACTGATAATGCCATCCTCTCCAAAACTTGGTGTGTATGTCAGATTTTTATATATTCATCGTCATATATGGGGGAATGCATATAATTCCATCTTTTACAATTAAATTTCCTGGATGAATAATATAACTTTCCCCTATGCGCTCCTTGTATTTTTCTCTGAAATTATTTAATGAGGTCGTTTTGTATTGCTTTCCTGACTTCACTTCAATCGGAAACATCTTATATTTTAATCTGCTGTTATTGGAAATGATAAAATCTATTTCCATATCATTTCGATGCTTATTTTCATTATAGTGTGTATAAAAATATAATTTATGTCCATTTGCCACCAGCATCTGAGCTATTGCATTTTCATAAAGCATTCCTTCATTAATCTGTAATTTGCCTGCCAATATCTGTTTATATACTTCATCTTCAAGTAATTCATTTTCATCAAATGCATGGCTTACCAAAAGTCCGGTATCACCCATATAACACTTTACATAGCTTCTTGTCTCATTTAATGATAAGCCAACATTCGGATCATTACACAAAAAGCACTCATTGGATATCATAGAATCCGACAGCCAGAAAAAAGTTTCTTCGTACTGGTCTGCGTAACTACCATCCTGCAGCTTTTTGAATACAACTCTTTTTTCATGCTGTGAAAGAAATCCCGGAATCTGGTCATAAATTGCAAGTACCTTACTTCGATACTTTGCATCTATTTTCATAATATCTTCCCGATACAATTTAAGAATGTCCCTTTTTTCTCTATCCACTTCTGTAAAATCTTTTTTGCTTTCAATAAATGTTACTACAGGCATAGGCATCCCACCAACAAGCATATACTGATGAAACAAAAGCATTGCCTGATTATGCATACTTCTTTCCAAAGGTTCTCTTTTTTCAAAACATTTTTTTATATATTCAACCAGCAAATCTTCTTCTAATGCTATTGCAAATTCTTCAAAATCCAATGGATACATATTGATATGTCTTTCTTCTGACGGTATGACGATGTTCTTTACATTTTCTCTGATAGATATCAATGAACCAGTTTCGATATAATCATATCTTCCATCTGCCACTAAATATTTTATCGCTGCTCTTGCCTGTGGAAACATCTGCACCTCATCAAAAATAATAAGAGAGTTTCTCTCTGTCAGTTTTGTTCCAAAATGTGTCTGTAATAACATAAAAAATGTATCCAGATCATTCAGATATTTCTCAAAATACCCCTCAACTTCCTTATCTTTTTTAGCAAAGTCAATCAGAAGAAAACTTTTGTATTCGCTTTTTCCAAATTCTTCGCAGATGGTAGACTTTCCAATACGTCTGGCGCCTTCTATCAGTAAAGCTTTTTTCCCCTGACACTCCTTTTTCCATTCCAGTAGTTTTTTATATATTTTTCTTTTTAATATCATAGCTCCTCCAGATTATGCGCATATATATTTGTTCTATATTTTATGATTATACGCATATTGTAAATTGTTTTTTGATTATACGCAAGTATTATAACCATATTTTTTATGATTATACGCACATTCTATAAAGTCATATATTCATGCTTTTCCTCATTTCCAATCATAAATCTTACCTAATTATATCGGGAAAAGCATTTTATATTATATACTGTGTTATTAATTTTCTGGAATTTGCGATGATATATTATATAGTACTGATTCTAAACGGATTTTGAATTTATTTGCAGGGAGGCTTTTATATGTCAATGAATATTAACGGTTTAGGTAATACCTATAATAGTATCAATACAAATAGTAAACAGTATAAGGCATTGAAAGAAAAAGGCTGGTTATCTGGAGTAATTGAAAATGAATCCATGATGTCTCCGGAAGAAAAGATGATATATGAAATATTCGGTGGAAGGGATACGATTATTAAAAATCTGATGAAGCAGTTTGATTCGGACGGAGATTTATTAAATTCAAATGGTGTTGCTGGTATGGATGTTACTGGAAAAGGTACATCATGGCAGAAACTTACAAATATATCCGAAGAGCATCGTCAAAAAATGTTTGATAATGTGAAGCGGGAATTTATTCAGGAAAAAGGTCTTTCTAATGGTGACACAACGAAACGTTCCGATATTTTCAAAGATTATCAGTTAAGTGTCAGCAAAGATAAGCGTTTAAGTGGTACATGGACTTTAGAACAATATGAAGGACAGTATAGAGCTGCTATGTATGCGGCAGTAAAATCAGCCAATCCAAATTGGAAGCCCGGACAAGCATTTGATACAGGCATTCTTGATAATGTCACAAGAGAATCCGTAGAAGCTACACTTGTCCAAAATGGTAACAGACTCGTTCGTAATTCTATTGATGTATCGGTATAAAAGGGAGAAACGTATAGACTTCAAAAAGGCGGCAAATCATCTCAACATATTGTTGATGATTTGCCACCTCGACTTTTAACACTGATACCGTATCCACACCGCATCACTGTCAAATTTTTTTAGAAAGATAGGAAAGTTCATCCGCTGCAGTTTTTCGGGTTATCCCTGTCTTTACATCTTCTGTTTGCTCCACAACCTGCTTTTCTGTGGTTTCCTTAGCATTATTTTTCCGTATATTACCGGTATAAGCATTTGTGTAAATATTAGAGTAATTGTTTACACCTGTAACTGCCATACTAACATCTCCTTTCGTATTACAAAGCTTTCATTACCTTTTATTAGCATAATAATCCCAAATACCATTAAGCATTTTCCGATTACCATCTGATACATTCAGATTTAGCCTTAAATCTTTCCAATCACCCAAATACTGCTGCGATAATTTCTGGTTATCCGACTGGATGGCGGATAAAAATGCCTG
>OHAQ01002530.1_pt1 | contig 13235 bp, 12 predicted proteins | sample 1577111 | NCBI WGS metagenome assembly OHAQ01 (sample SAMEA3541549, study PRJEB24748) | human gut metagenome | biome: human gut; feature: human-associated habitat; material: faeces | place: China | collected 2012 | reverse complement strand
TTAAAAATTTTAGCCATGCAATTGTCAAATAAATTGCATGGCATTATATTATCATAGTTTTGCCTAAAAATCAAGAAAAATCGTTCGACAAATTATGACATAATGTAGTTCTATTATTTTATTATATATGCCTGTTCTGCTGTACTTCCATCTCCTGAATTATCTGTGTCTATTTGGACATTAGATTTTAAAGTTATTACTGGTCTGAAAGCATATGTTAGAAGACGTTCTTCACCACCAGAATAATATAAATAGTTAGCACTAACATTACCAGAGTCCACAATGCGAACATTGAAACCTACATCATTATAGTTAGCATGTAAACATCGAGATGATATCCAATATGTTGAATAATTGCTTCCTCTATTTATAAATAAATTATAATATATTGAATTTGAAAAATCATCTTCTACCATTGACTTACCCCAGTATGTTTGAATCATTTTTAGGCTTATTTCTGCTTGTGTTTTTGTTTCATTTAATAGTTCTGGTTGCTCACTTAAATCAAGTTCATTTCCTTGTATTTCATCTACCCATCCTGTTTTTTCTTTTTTAAATATGTTTGGGTAAGTTCTATGAGAAGTATCTGTATATATTTTTGTTCCTCCATATTTTCCTGTGTCTACATTTGTGTTTTCATATTGAGTATAATCATATGTTAAATAATTTTGTATATCTTCAATCTTTAAATTTTGTACTTTACTTGCTAATTTTAAATTACTATATAATTCTTTACATGTGTCATCTATCAATTTTACTGCATTGTTATATCCTTTATAGCTTGAAAGTGTTATTGTTGATGTTGTTGGTACTTCACTTATTAATCTCACTTGTCCATCTTTAACATCAAGTACTCTCCAATTTAGACTTTCCTGTGTTAATGTTGATGTTGTATTATCAGAAGAACCTGAATAAGTACTTAATTCTTGTAAAATTGTATCTGTACTCGCTTTGTCAGGAGTATATTTAACATAATCCCCTATTTTTATTGTTCCATCATTTATTCTATCTACAATTTTCCCTTCTACTTTTTTATTTGTTTCTAAATATTTATTTATCTCATCTTCATATTCGTTTAAAACATTTCCTTGCTCTGCTTCCGCTTTTTCTGTTGCATTCTGAGCTTCTTTTGCATTTTTAAATAATCCTTGATTTGTCAAAGCTGATATTGATATTCCTGCTAATATCAATAAAATTATGATTGTTATTACTAATGCTATTAATGTTATTCCTTTGTTTTTTAACATTAATGTTTCCTCCTTTGTATTTCATCTCATATTAAAGGTCCCTAAAATCAAGTATATCATTTTAGAAAACACTCCTTATCATTTTATATTTTACATTTATCAAAAATAAATGTCAATATTTTTTGTTTTTTTGTTATATTTTTACATGTGCTTGATATTATATTAAATATAAAAATCCCCTTATGTTTTGGGCATAGGGGGGCTTTTTTACATACCTGTAACAGGTAGTTTTTTGACATTTTCTACTTTATGAGAAATTTCTTGTTTTGTAATATTTGGTTCTTGTTCTTCCTCTTCTTTAAAAGAATTATTTACTATAATTGTAAATTTCTCATTAAAGTTGATATCAATTTCAAACATTTCATTACTTAATACATATCCTTCTTTTGCATTAACTTCTCGAATATAATATTTTCCGGGTAATAAGTTTGTAATCTCTATTTCTCCTTTTGAATTAGTTTTTAAATTAGCATAAATTACATTTTTATTACTATCCATAACATTAAATTCTACATTTTCTAATCTTTTTTTTGTTTCTTCGTCTTGTTTTATTATTTTCAATTTTGTTTCATTTTTATAAAACTTATCTTGTGATTTTGCACTTGCATCCTCATATGTTGCAGCAGTTAACGCATAATCTTGATATGAAGTATTTGGTGCTTGTCCGTATAATACTGGCTTAGTATTTATCTTTGTTTGTATTTCTATGTTAAAATTATTTTCCTTTGTAAGATTTTTTATTGGAATTAAGATTTTAAATTTTTCTTCTGATGAAAATTCTGTTTTTTCATTATTATTAATATCTGTTATTCTTATGCCTTCTGGAAGTTCTTCATCTACTTTTGTTATTTGAACTTTATAGTTTGAAATTGTTGTTCCTGCTTTTATTGAATATATTTTTGAGACATAATTCTTATCTTTATTGTCTATATCAAATACTTCTTGCTCTTTTATAATGTTTACATTATTTGATATTTGTGTTTCATTACAGTTTTCCGCATCTGCTAAAATTTGTTTTATTGCTCTTACTGTTCTATTTCCCGCTTCTCCTATTCCTGTGTATCCATTTGGATCATTTCCATGTATGTAACAATATATTGCTTGCTTTGTAGCAGAAAATGCTTCTTCTTTATTACTACATCCTAATTGTTCTATTGTTTTATATGGATATCCATTTATAATAATCCTCCACAATTTTACATCTGAAATTGCTGATTGTACTGATACTGAATATGATAACTCATCATTTACTCCATGTTTTGTTTTATCTAAACAATATGCAGGATAATTTACTCCATCTTTTGTATAATATGCATAATATGTTTTTATATATATTCCTTTATAAATTAATAAACTTCCACAATTTCCACCTGAAATTATATCTGTTGCGTTTAAATCCACAGCCTGTACAGAACTAAACACTAACATGGCATTTAGAACAAAAAAACTTATTATTGATAAAAATCTTTTTATGTTTTTTATTTTCTTTTCCTCCTATTATTCTTATATTTTTCTATTATTTACTTTAAATTTTTTCTTTTGTATCTTAGTTTTCTTTTTCAATTGCTTGTATACATCTTCTGTATTCTGGTTCATTCTCTATACAAGTTATTAATGTTATTTTATTTTCTTTTGTGTTTTCTAATGGTTCCCAATCTATATCTTCTATTATTTTGTTTTCTGTTACTAAATAAGTTTTCTCAAATTCAAAATATTTATAAATAATTTCGTCTCCTTCTTTTAGTTTTTTTATGTCTGCAAAATAATTGATAAGATATCCTCTATTATGTGCCGCAAGCCCTACATTACCACTTGTTTTTGTTGTTTCTTCAAAATGACCAACAAATTTATCCATTACTTCTTTTCTTGTGCCTTCCGATATTTCTGCTTCTAACGATATTTTGGGGATTGTTATCTTCCAGTTTACATTTTTTATTTTTTCTTGTGTTTCATTAATGATTTGTTCATCATTATTATTTTGATTTTTGACTAAGGCTATGTTTTCTTTTGTTTCTTGATTAATATTGTTTGAGTTTAATTCTACTAATACCAAATTTCTTTTAAATAAATTTGAGATAGAGTTTATATTTATTTTATTTGGTGTTATAGAAATTTGATTAGTAAATGAAAATATTATTATTGTGATAATTAAACTTAAAATATTAACATATCTTTTGGTGTATCGTATCATTCATACTTTTCACCCGCCTTTTAGATTTTCTTTTTTTGGATAATTTTTTCGAAAAAATTTTTTAGATTTAAAAACACTTTCGTGTTATTTGATAAAACCATAATTATAATACTACATTTATATCTATTTGTAAAGAACTTTTCATCGCAATTTTCGACATAATATGACATGAAAAGTGAGACAAATTAGGACTGTCCCACTTGTCTCACATCTAATTCAAAATAGAATTCAACTCCATTTTCTAAATTTCTAACTCCATATTTATTATCATAATTTCCCATAATAGCTTTTACAAATGCAAGTCCTATTCCTGTGCCACCATCTTCTCTATGTCTAGACTCATCAGCCTTATAAAATCTATTCCAAATTCTATTTAGATTTTCCTCTGATATTTTATCACCTGTATTAAAAACTTTAATACATACTTTATTTTTTTCTTTGTTTATTTCATTTGATATTCTAATATATTTCTCGCCATCTATTTCTTTGACATTTTTTATTGCATTTGTTAAATAATTTGTTAAAACTTGTTCAATGTAGAAATCATCTGCAAATACTTGAATATCTCCAATGTTGTCAAACTTAATCTCTGCTTGTTTTTCATCTATCATAACTTGTGTTTTTCTAATTACTTCTTTTTCAAGTTCTAATATGTTAAATTCTTTATTATTAAATTCTCTTTTTCCATATTCTAGTTTCATTAATTCTAATAGTTGTTTTACTAATTTATCCATTTTATTTGTTTCATCTAGAATTACTTCTGCATAAAATTTTCTACTTTCTTCATCACTATTTACATTCTCTAATAGACCTTCACTATATCCTTGTATTAGCGCTATTGGTGTTTTTAACTCATGTGATACATCTGATATAAATGTTTTTCTCATTTCGTCTATTTTTGATTTTTCTTCAATGTCTCTTTCTAGTTCTATATTACTGCTTCTTAGTTGTTTTATTGTTCTTTCTAGTTTGTCTGACATTGTGTTTATACTTCTTCCTAAATTATTTATTTCATCTCTTGCATTTGTTACTTGATATTTTTGGCTGAAGTCTAAGTTTGACATTTTCTTTGCTATGTTGTTTAATTCTAGTATTGGTTCTGTGAATTTTTTTGATACTATTGTTACCATTATTGATGCTATTAATATAGTAAATCCTGCCATCATTAACAAGAAATTATTTGATATGCTTACACTATCTTGGATAGAGTTTAATGGTATTCTTATATATAAGAAATATCCATTTTCCATTTTTCCAGATAGCATCATATATGTTAATCCATTCTTAATATCTCTTTGTTTTTTTATTGTATAATTCTCATTTGATTCTAGTTCTTTTCCACCACTTGTATTAATTCTGTCTAGTATGTCATTTATACTTCCTATTACTGTTGAAAAGTTTTTATTTGTTGTGTATAGATTTATTCCGTTATTGTCTTTTATTAAAATGTCAAAATTGTTTTTAATTGATAATTTTTCTAGTTCTGTTTGTATATCATTATCTTGTCCTGGTGTTTTGTAGTAATTATTTATTGATTCATATACTGTTTTTAATGTGTTTTGTTTTTTATATAGATAGAATTTTTCTAGTGCAAAATTGTTTACTACTATTAAAAATAATATAATTAGTAATATTGTTGAGCTTAGTGTCATAAATAGTTTTGCTTTTACTGATGATAGTATATCTTTTATTTTATTTAATTTCAAATTTATATCCCACGCCTCTCATTGTTTTTATATATTTTCCTCTTTTTCCCAATTTATGTCTAATTTTTTTTATATGACTGTCTATTGTTCTTGAATCTCCATAATAATCATAGTTCCATACATTGTTTAAAATTTTGTCTCTTGAAAGTGCTATGTTTTCATTTTCTACTAGATATATTAATAGTTCGTATTCTCTTAGGCTTAATTCTAATACTTTGCCTTCTACTGTTACGGTTCTTCCTTCTTTGTCTATTTCTATTCCACCATAATCTTTTACTTCTTTTGTCTCTCCCTGTGTTCTTTTTAGTATTGCTTCTACTCTTGCTACTAGTATTTTAGGGCTGAATGGCTTTGATATATATTCATCTACTCCTAGTTCAAATCCAAATAGTTCATCTTGTTCTTCTCCTCTTGCTGTTAGCATTATTATTGGTACTTTTGATGTTTGTCTTATTTGTCTTAATACAGACCATCCGTCTAGTTTTGGCATCATTACATCTAGTAGTATTAAATCTATTTTTTCTGAGTTTTCTTCAAATACTTGTAATGCTTTTTCTCCGTCTTCTGCTTCTAATATCTTGTATCCTTTTGCTGTCAAAAAGTCTTTTATCAGTTTTCTCATTCTTGATTCGTCATCTACAATTAATATACATTTATCCATTTTTTTCTTTCCCTTCACTTTACTCTGTGTTTCTGTTCACAGTTTTATGTTATTGATAATATATGTTTTTATTATACTGTTTTTTTGTGACTTTTTTGTGTCTATTTTCTGTTTTTTATTTTACTACATAGTTTTTCAAATTGCAATACCATTGATTTTATGTGTTTTTTGTATTATAATATATTCGTTACTATATAGTTTTAGATTCTGAAAGGAGTTACTTATGAAGTTCTTGGTAGGTTTTGTTATAGGAATTATCTTTCTTGCTATGTTCATTCATTTTTTTAACAAGTTTGAACCAAATTTTACCTCAAAAGATCATGGGAATGGTGGCCCACGGACAGATGGTATGATTATATTATTATATGTTGTTTCGGCATCTGATGGTATCTTCATAACTTATTGTGCATATAACTTCTTAAAATTTTTATATGTATTGACCACTATTCACCATTAAGTAACACAAAGAGGTCCCCCGTAGGGACCTCGCTTATTTTTTTACAAATACTGTTTTTGTATCATATGCCAATTCTACATTTTCTTCTCTTAAAATTTGCATAATTTTAAAATTAATTTTTTCTTTTTCCTCTAAAAAGCTTGCATAGCTTACTGAGTTAGTATAACTACAAACTAGTATATTTATTCCGTTATCTGTTATATTATCAAATCTTACCATAACAGAATCATCAATTACATCATCGTGTTGAATTAACATTTCTTTTATTCTTTTTTGTACTATCTGTACTTTTTCTATTGGTGTATCTAATTCCAAACATAAATTTACTTTGTTTCTTCTTTTTTCCATTCTACTCCAATTTATTATTGAATCACTTGCAATTACTGAGTTTGGTATGTTTACAACAGAATTTTCGAATGTTCTTACTCTTGTACTTCTAAAAGTAATATCTTCTACTGTACCTTCATATTTTTCAACTTCTATCCAATCTCCAACTACAAATGGTTTGTCTAAAAAGATCACTAAACCACCAAATAAATTTTTTGCAGTATCTTGTGCTGCAAGTGTTATTACAACACTTCCTAATCCAAGTCCTGCTACTAATCCATTTAAATTAACACCTAAATCTGTTATTATTATAAAACCTGCAATTATGTATATTATGACTCTAATAGCTTTTAATATAAATCTTAGCATTGAGTCTTCTACTTCTGGATTCATTTTGTCTTTTAGCCTATTAACCAAACTACTATTTGTTGTTAAACTATTTGCTATTCCATTTGCAGATAATATTATAATAGCAATTTTAAATAATTCATCTATTTTACTATTTATCCATACTCCTGTATTTAGTGGTTTTCTTATAAATAGCAGTGCTAAATAAATTCCTAATACTACATAAAATACTTTTAGAGGTGCATAAAATGCATTTTTTCTTATTTCTTTTTTATTTTTTGTTTTTGGTTTAAAAATTCTTACTGTCATATATGCCAAGCTTTTGCTTAAACATCTAAATAATATATATATTAAAATTGCTATACCTATATCTATTACTTGACTCATTTGTATTCCTTTTATTGTTTCCGCAAATTCTCTTATGTTTTCCATATATTTCTCCTTTTTGCCATTTTATCCCATATAATCTCTTAATTTTTTGCTTCTACTTGGATGTCTTAATTTTCTTAATGCTTTTGCTTCTATTTGTCTTATTCTTTCACGAGTTACATTGAATTCTTTTCCAACTTCTTCTAGTGTTCTTGATTTTCCATCTTCTAGCCCAAATCTTAATTTTAATACTTTTGCTTCTCTTGGTGTTAATGTGTTCATTACTTCTTCTAATTGTTCTTTTAAAAGCGTATATGATGCAGCATCATGTGGTGCTGGACTATCTTCATCTTGAATAAAGTCTCCTAAATGACTATCTTCTTCTTCTCCTATTGGTGTTTCTAATGATACTGGGTCTTGTGCAATTTTTTGTATTTCTACTACTTTTTCAACTGGAATTTCCATTTCTTTTGCTATTTCTTCTGGGGTTGGTTCTCTACCCATTTGTTGTAATAAGTTTCTAGATGTTCTTATTAATTTGTTTATTGTTTCTACCATATGAACTGGAATTCTTATTGTTCTTGCTTGATCTGCTATTGCTCTTGTTATTGCTTGTCTAATCCACCATGTTGCATAAGTACTGAATTTGAATCCTTTTGTATAATCAAATTTTTCTACTGCTTTTATTAATCCCATGTTTCCTTCTTGTATTAAGTCTAAGAATAACATTCCTCTTCCTACATATTTTTTAGCTATACTTACTACAAGTCTTAGGTTTGATTCAGCTAGCTTTTGTTTTGCTTCTTCATCACCCTCTAATATTCTTTTTGCTAATTCTAGTTCTTCATCAAATGTTAATAATGGTATTTTTCCTATTTCTCTTAGATACATTCTTACTGGGTCATCTACACTTATTCCTTCAAAACTTGTATCTGTTATTTCATCTAATTTTAATTCTTCAACTTCTTTTAAATCTTCTATATCTGGTTCTTCATCAAAATCATCTGGTAATAAGTCTATTCCGTCTTTTTCAAATTCGTCAAATACTTCATCCATTTTTTCTGGATTGACATCATTTAATTTTGATGCTAAATCACTATATGTCATTTTTCCATTTTGTTTTGCTTCTTCAATTATATTGTTTATTTTTTCTTTATCTGTTTTTTCACTTTTACTTTCTTTTACTTTTTTTACTTCTTCTAAATTTTCATCTTTTTTATTAGACATGAATTTTCCCCCTACTTAATTCTTGCTAATGTAATTATTATATTACTTAGCTCTTTTTCTAATTCTTTTTTTTCTTCAATATTTGAAGTTTTTTCTAACAATTCTAAAATCTCAAGCTTTCTATTATTTAACTTGTCCCTTTTATAAGCTTGGATTATATCATCTATCGCTTTTTCTAAGTCTTCTATTTCATAGTCTTCTGCCATTATCATTGTTATTTGATTTTGATGATCTTGGTCTAATGTGTCTATTATGCTATTAATATTACTATTTCCTTTTTCAAATTCTTCATACAATTTTTTAGCTATTTCTTGATTTATTTCATCTTGAAAATCTTCTGGTTTTATATTTTGTTTTATTATTTCAAATATTGATAAATCACCTGTTAGTAATATTGAAATTATTGTATTTTCTCTTCTTCTTATTGATTCTGATACTTCTTTTGTCTCTACTTTTTTGTGTGTTATTACTGGTTTTGCTTTTTCAAGTACTTTTTCACTTTTGTCATTTTTATATGTGAGTTTATTTACTTCTGCATAAATTGCTTCTTTCGAAATATCATATTCTTTTGCTATTTTTTCAATATAAACTTCTCTTTCTATTGTATTGTCTACTTTTGAAATTAGTTTTGCTATTTCATTTAAAAATTTTATTTTGTCGTTGGTATTTTCTAAGTTTAATTCTTTCTTTAATATTTTTACCTTGAACTCAACTACTGAAAATGCTTTGTCTACTGCGTTTTGGAAACGCATATTTCCATATTTTACTATATATTCGTCTGGGTCTTTTGCTCCTTCTAGTTGTATTACTCTTAAATCGCATCCCATGTTTTGTAAAATGTCTATCGCTCTTAATTTTGCCTTTATTCCTGCATCATCTGAGTCAAAGCTTAATATTATTTGTTCTGAATTTTTTCTTAATAACCATCCTTGCTGTTCTGTTAATGCTGTTCCAAGTGGAGCTACTACATTTGTTATTCCTCTTTGATGTAGTGAGATTACATCCATATATCCTTCAACTATTAATAACTTTTTGGTATCTCCTTTTTTTGCAACATTTAGTCCAAATAAATGTCTTCCTTTACTGTATACTACATTTTCTGGTGAATTTATGTATTTAGGTTTTGAGTCATCTAAAACTCTCCCTCCAAATGCTATTACTCTTCCTCTTGCATCACATATTGGAAACATTAATCTATTTCTGTATCTATCTATGTATTGGCCTCTTTCGTTTTTATTTACTAATCCTGATTCTAGTATTTCTTGTTCTTGAAATCCCTGTTTTTTTAACTCTTGATATAGTTCATCAAATTTGCCTGAGAATCCAATTCTAAATGATTTTAATGTTTCATTTGTTAATTGTCTTTTTTTTACATATTCTTGTGCCGTTTTGGCTTGTGGTTTATATAAGTTTTGATGGTAGTATTCTGCTGTGAATTCATTTACTTTATATACTTTGTCTTTTAGTATTTCTCTTTGTGTGTCTCCATTGTTTTGTAATGTTGGTAGTTGTATGTTTGCTCTTTCTGCTAGCATTTGCACTGTTTCTACAAAGTTTAACCCTTCTATTTGTGATACAAATGTTATTACATTTCCTCCAACTCCACATCCAAAACAGTGGAATATTTGTTTATCTGGTGAGACTGAAAAAGAAGGTGATTTTTCGTTGTGAAATGGGCATAGTCCAAAATAGTTTCTTCCGCTTCTTTTTAAGTGTACATATTGTGATATGACATCTACTATGTCGTTTGATTGTCTTACTTCGTTTAATATTTCTTCACTATATCTTGCCATTTTTCCTCTCTTTCCTTCAAATAAACATACTTATATATAATATTCGACCTATTTTACATAAATCCTTCTTAGTTTTTGAAAAATTCTATAACTAGTGTATTTTAATTTTGCAAAAACATGGGCGGATAAAGTTTTACCTTCGTCCACCCATATTTTTATCTTAATAAATAAAGCAATTGCTTCATTTGTTTTTTTGCCTCCACATACCCTAATTGAGATGCTTCTGCAATGTCTTGCGGTGTTCCAAATGTTCCTAGATGGACTTCTGGCTTTATAACAAAGTCAGCGCACTCTTCCGGAAATTTCCAAGCATTTACATATCTAGATTTTAGATTTTCTTTTTCTTTTTTGAAAGTTGCTAGTACAGTAAATCCTCCTTCTGGAATCTTCGGATTTTCACACATTCCTCCGTCCCAAAACTTATGGTCTTTTCCATTTATTTGCATATGATAATGTTCATATGCAATTGGAAAACTACACGAAGCTCTGCACGCTTCGCCTAAGGTCACTTCTGGTGTAGTATAATTGCAGAACAAAAATGTTTTTGGAAATAGCAGTCCTCCTTGATTTGCAACAATATAAAGTTCTTTTTTTAAATCTTTAAGCTTCATATTGCCGCAGTAATCATTAACTGTATCTTCAATTATTTGACTACCTCTTCCACCTTTTAATCTACTTGCATTTGAATACTGTATAACAAATTTTTTTACTTGTTCCAATATTTCATTTGATGGTGTTCCAATTGCTCCTAGTGTTGCAATTATTGCACCAATGCTTGTTCCAGAATATGCAGCTATTTCTATCTTTTCCTCTTCAAGTGCTTTCATAACACCTATTGCCGGGACTTTTACTCCTCCGCCCCGAATAGCTAAATTAATTTTTTTCATCTGTCTTCCTCCTATGATTATAAGCTATTCTTGTTACATTAAACTCTCTATATTATACTATAATTTACATCACTTTTCAAGTTTTATGTTAATTATATATTTAACAACATCATTTTATTATCCAATTTATTTATCATTTTAGCACATTGTACCAGTTCTTTTGAAGTTGATTTTGTAACTTCTTTTTCTGGTTTGTATTTCATTTTATGTTCAATACTTGCCCAAAAATCCATTGCTAATGTCCTTATTTGAAGTTCCACTTTTACATATATCAGATTTTGTGATAGTGCAATTGGAACCTCTAAAATCATATGATAGCTAGAATATCCGCTTTTTTTAGGATTTTTTACATAGTCTTTTTCTTTTAATACTTTTATTCCCGGTATTTTTGTAATCAAATTTCTTATTGAATATATATCTTTTTGAATAGGACATACAGCTCTTATTCCTGCAATATCATTGATGTTTTTAATCATTTCTTTGTATGTATATTGTAAACTCTTGTCCTTCATCTTTTTTGTAATACTTTCTGGTGATTTTATTCTTGTGTTTATGTGGTCTATTAAGTCATACTCGTAAAATAATTTGAATTCGTCTTTTAGTATTTCTAATTTCATGTTTATTTCTTTTAGTGCTACTTGATATATAAACATTACTTTTTCAAATTCTTTACTTTTTGTGTCTATTGGTATTTCTATCTCCATTATATTTTCTATTTTTTCTAATTCTCTATTTTCTTTCATTGATTTTCCACCTTTCTTTGGTGCTTTTAATTGATTATTATTTAATTTTCAATTTTATTGCTTCCATATATTTATATTATATGGGTATTTTATTTTTATATTATTCCCAAAACTTATTTTTTGTGTGACTTTTTTGTGAAAATAAAAAAAGCAAATTGTTGTAAATACTAATATGTTAATATTTGAAATCCAAAGACCCAATGGTAGACCCCAGATATGTTTTTGACTAAAAATATTAACATATTAGTATTTACAACAATTTGCTTTTTATTTTATCAATTTTTAACAATTATTTATATTTTCTATTTTCCATAATAGCTATCTAACAATATTTGTTTTATTTCTGAAATTAATGGAACTCTTGGATTTGCAGTTGTACATTGATCTTCAAAAGCTCTATCTGCAAGAACATCAACTTTTGCTAAAAATTCTTTTTCATCAATTCCTGCATCTTTAAAAGATTTTGGAATATTTAAGCTTTCATTTAACTCCTTAATTTTTTCTACTAAACTATTTACACCTTCTTCTACTGTATCTGCTTTTAATCCCAATTTTTTAGCTAAATGACTGTATTTTTCATCTGCTATATAATATTCATATTTAGGGAATGACACAAATTTTGAAGGTTTATTACCATTATATTTCACAACATATGGTAATAAAATTGCATTTATTCTACCATGTGGTAAATGGAATTCTGCTCCTATTTTGTGTGCAATTGAGTGACTAACGCCTAAAAATGCATTTGTAAATGCCATTCCTGCTCCGAATGAAATCTATCTTCCCAAAAAGCTTGCCCGCGACACAGCTGCCCGAAAAGATTTCCAGCAGGAAAAGGCAAGGGGCTCTATTCTCACAGAAAAATATATTCTCGACATTATGAGGGAAGGATGGAAAAACGATGACGAACGCTTACAGCGAATTGTACTTGGATGATGCGATGCACAATCTCGGCGACATGGTCGAATATGCCGTATGCGATCTTGGCTTTGACCCGGACACTTTTTTCGGATGGTTTATTTTCTCCGGTATCGCTGAAAAGTTCGAAAACGGAAATCCCAAATATCTGACCGGGATGTCCGGCTATGAACTGGCAGCAGCAGTGCTCAAAAGTATCAATATTCCTTTCGAAAACAGAGAGCCTTCCTACTCCGACGACAAAGGCCGGGAATATTGGGCAGGCTGGATTCTTGCCTACTATCAGTGGCACACTGGCAGACGCTTTGAAGATATTGTAAAAGACGGGCTTACACTTTCCACTGTGATGTCCATGTATATC
>OHAQ01002523.1_pt1 | contig 13242 bp, 10 predicted proteins | sample 1577111 | NCBI WGS metagenome assembly OHAQ01 (sample SAMEA3541549, study PRJEB24748) | human gut metagenome | biome: human gut; feature: human-associated habitat; material: faeces | place: China | collected 2012 | reverse complement strand
AAGTCTGGGCTTTGTGCATAAAAAAGGTTGTGCCAGAGTTTTGACACAACCTCTTCTTTTTATATCTCCGGATGTATTTATTTTGCTTTACGCACTCCTTTCAGGAAACGATTGGTCAGCCATTTGCGTACCGGTTCGTCATAGAGTTTCAGGCAAGCATAAGCAAGGACGAAAGCTCCGACAAAGGTCAGTATCATATAAGGAAGGCCTTCGGTAATGGTCGCATTATTGTTGCATGCCCAGGCTGTATATGTATATATCAGCGGATAATGAGTGATATAAACGGGATATGAGATATCGCCCAGAAACTGACAGATACCTACAGAGCGTTTTCCCGTAACTTTGCCACCGGCTCCCATCGAAACAATGACCGGGAAGATAAAGATAATGCAAAGTGCCTCATAGAGTCCATTCATCCAGAAACCATCTTCACCGCCAATACGGGGAACAGAAAGAACTATCACAATCATCAGGCTACACCACCAGAATGCGCGTTTCTTCACCCGTATGAGCCAGCCCAAGCGTGAAAGCAACAAACCTGCAAAGAACGGATAGAGCAAACGGACAAAGCCCACATATTGCTGTTCCCAATTCAATGCCCATCCGCCCACGATATCACCATTGGGCGCAGTAAGGCAGAGATGCAAAGTGGCACAGGCTGCCAGAAAAACAAGAATAGACAAAGCAACCTTGTTGAACTTACGGACAAACAGTGCGTACAGGATATTGCCGATATATTCATAATAAAGCGACCATGCCGGCCCATTCAACGGGTGCATTTCCGTCCACCCACGAATGTCCCACTTCAAAGGAAGGGGAAGTAATGTACAGCCATAGAGCATGATTATCAAAACTGTTCCGACCGATATATTATCCATATTCGGAAAACAGGGAGATTTCTGGAAGAAAAAGAAAAGCGCACCGATAATGCTACCTATAATTACCATAGGATGCAGACGGATGACACGGCGTTTGAAGAAAGTACCGATACTCATCCGGTTCCAGCGGTCATCATAGGCATAACCGATTACAAAGCCCGAAAGCATAAAGAAGAAGTCAACAGCAAGATAACCGTGATTAATGATTTGCGTGAGATGGTTGCCACCCGAATGTGCTTCAAGAAGATGGAATGCTACGACCATAACAGCTGCCACTCCACGCAATCCATCCAGGATTTCATAATGCGGCTTAGAGGCGAGATAAGTTGTCTGCGTGTTCATTAGGATATCAGATATAATTAATTTGGATGCAAAAGTAGGATAAAATGTGGAATAAACCACGCAATTGTACATTGAATTGTACAGTCCTAATTTGGCTTCTCTAATAGTGGAATCGTTAGTTTTGCTATCAAAATACAAGATGACTATCAACTTTAAAAAAGGAAATATGAAAGAAGAGAGAAAAGCAAAGTATGTGACTCCGCAAATAGAGATCATAGAAATGGAAAGTGAGGGTGTAATGGCATTGAGCAATATGCCCGGTGGTAACCCTGGTATGCCTGGTCGAAGCAGCTCCCGAAGATCTACGCAACGTTATAGTTCAAGTAGCATAAGCGAATTGGAAGATTTAATAAACGATATACTAACCTTTGAAAAATAAAACTATGAAAATAAATAATGTGATACCTTTCTTTGCAGTATTCCTGTTGATATTAATGGGATGTACTCAGGATGAAGTTATAAAAGAGGATACTTCCGTCGGGGGAAAAGAAAAAATATCCGTTACCGTCACACAAGGCGGAGCTATCACCCGTATAAGCCATGAAGATGACGGTGCTAATGGCCTGATACTAAAGTGGACGGCAAACGATGCCTTTAAACTTTATGGCACAACGACTGAGGTCTTTACCACGACAGGACCTACTGATGGCGATGGCAAGATTGCTACTTTTACAGGAAATGCGGTTGAGGATGCCCAGTATGCTTTCTTTCCTGCATCAAAAGCTGAGAAAAGATGGGAGGATTGTCACTTTAATGTTATAGGGCAGGTTATCGATGCAAACGCTCCTTTTGCTCATCTGTCCGGTTACAACTTTATGACTGCACAGACTACTGCTTCCGGTACGGAGATTTCGGAAATAAGCTTTAAGCATAAAATAGCTGTTCTGAAGTTTGAGGTAACTCTTCCTGATGGCATTGTTCCTAAATACATCACTCTAAGCACACAGGATGATGCCGGTATAGCCATCTCCCAGAAAGCAAGCGATGAAAGCAACGTCACTACTTCCAAACAACTTACTGCGGCTATATCCGGTGCCAGTAGCGAAAACTTCACTGCTTACATGGCCATTCTTCCATCCGCATTGAAAGAGAAACTGGCTCTTGCCGTGACAGGCGACGACGGGATGGTTTATAGTTATACGGTTTCTTTTAATGGAGATTTTCCTTATGAGGCAGGCAAGGTTTATAATTCGGAGCTTACTTTTATAAATGGAGCAGCAGATGGCTATGGAACTGCTGATATATTCGATAATGATGTAATAGGCAACACTTGGGATCAGAGTGATAATAAAGGTGGCACGAAAGATAACCCTTACCTGATAGAGAGTGCCGGACACTTGAAATATTTAATTGAACAAGTAGAAGCGGGAGAACGCTATCTGGATAAGTTCTTTAAATTAACTACGGATATAAAAGTCACGGCTGATACATGGACGCCAATAGGGATTTCATCTGCCAAGCCTTTTAGTGGAAACTTTGATGGTAGCGGACACACCATAAGCGGCGAATTAAAAGGAAATTTTTCTGATGATTTAGAAAACTTCGGCTTCTTTGGTTACTTGACAACTACAAGTAGTATGTTGATAGAAAATATCCATATAGCGGCTAATGTTACATGGTCTTTTGCATACCCAGAAGGAACGATCATTTCACCTTTTGGTGTAGGTGGTGTCATTGGAAATGGACCCACGACGAAAATAACAGTTCACAATTGTACAATGTCAGGAGAAATGAAAATATCAGACGGAAACCTCGCCTATGGCTATTTATGCATAGGCGGCATAATTGGACATTCAGGAGCCCATATGAACAACTGCTCTTCAATAGGAAAAAGTGATGTAAGTTGTAAAGGAAACTCACTTTGGATTGGAGGTATAATAGGACGAGACGGATTACTCCAAAGTGAATATAAGCATTGTATAAATACTTCTTCCATTATACTTTCTAACCCAGAACGTTCAAATACAATTTATGCCGTATCAGTAGGCGGAATTGGCGGATATATCGCCGGAAAGGTTTTGGGATGCTGTAATCAAGGCTCCATAACCGGACATAGTATCTCTCCTGTGGATGTTGGAGGAATTGTAGGGTATACCGAATGGGCAAACTATCATCTCAACCGGAATTTAACAACAGATTTTAATGTTACCTCTGGGGAAACTGTGAGACTTGGATATTTGATAGGAAGACCTCACGGTACAGCTACTGTTTATTCCTGCAACGAAAGTGTTGGTGAACAATCCCAATGGATTGGAGGCAATCCCGCCTGGACACCCACTATTGATGATGAAAGTGCACATTAACCCAAAGCTCTCCTGTCCCAAATAACAGGAAATTCATCAAATTACCGGGAGTTAGAAAAGAATACGATAACTCCCGGTAATAAACTCCCTTATTATCAGTTTTCTAACATTTTCAAATTATCGTTTTATTAACCCACCCATTTTACTTATATTTGAGACCTATACAAGTACCCTAAACAAAATGAATAAGTATTTTATATTCCCACTAATCATTCTCGTATCCGGCATAGTAAGCTGCAACAAGCCGCCAGGCAGCGCCCATCCACCTGCACAATTCCATGCAGACAGTACAGCCATACTGGTAAAAGCCAATCAGTTCCGGCTGAACAAAGAATATGACAGCGCTATTTCCCTACTCGACTCCGCCTTCCTACTACCCGTCAAAAGCGACCAACACCCCAACGGACTATCTCCTAACGACGCCCGCCGTCTGATGTCCTACGCAATCAGGCACTTAATGTTCGCATACAATCATTCCCGAAGAATAGCCGAAGGACACGAACACTTCCTCCGGCTCAAGGAAATGAACCACCCGATACTATCCAATCATTGCCAACGCGAGATTTTGGTATGCGACGCACAAATGTTGCAAACCCTCGGCCGCCGTGCCGAAGCCTGCCAACTCCTCGACCAAGCCATGAGCATAAATGAAAATGATGATCCTTCCAGTGAACTCTTTTGCACCATAGCCGCCGGAATCACCTATATGGCCGTCGACTCCACCGAAACACGGGCGGAGCCCACCCTGCTGCGAGCCGCCGAAGCTATGAGAAACGGAGCATACGACGATACCGGACTCTATCCGCAGGCCATGGCCAACCTGGCAAACATCTACATACGGAAGAATGAGTTCCAGAAAGGCATCAGCCTCTGTCAGGAAGTCATGGAACAAAGCAATAAATCGCAGAATCCACGTGGCGCAATGCTCGCCGCAATCAATCTGTGCGGCAATTACACCGAACTAAACTTCTTCGACAGAGCCTTGCATTACAACAATGAAGGACTCCGCCTGTTCCGTGAAGATAACGAGACCTGGGGGATGGCGGCAAGCCTGTACGAAAGAAGAGCCCTGATTTATAAAAGAATGGGCCTCATCGACTCAGCCTTCCTCGCGCTCAACCTTGCCGACAGCTTCTACATCAGAGCCACCAATCCGCGCGGACAAATACGTGTAAAGATGGAAAAACTGGATGCCAAAGCTCAGTTTCCGGACTCCCTACCGAAAGTCCTGACGCACTATGAAGAAATAAAAGATGAAGTGCCCAGCTATATGCTGCTGGATTATTACATGGGCTACGGAAATGCCATGTACAGGGCCGAAAAATACCAAGAAGCCATCCCGTTGCTTGAAAAAGCCGTCAGCTTATCCAAAGCCCGCGGAGATATGGAAACCGAAAATCACAACAACCGGTTACTGCTCGACAGCTACCACCGTACCGACAGGATGAAAGCCGCAAAAGAACTGCTCCCCCGCTATAATATGATTATCGACTCTGTAATTCATGGGAAATCCATTCGTGAATCCATAGCCTCGCATATACGTTACGAGACGGAGAAGGTGGAACAGGAAAATAGTCTGCTCACGGCAGGTATAGCCTTGCGCAACAGTGTTATCCGTACATATACCATCGGCACAATTGCATCCATCCTCTTTATCCTGCTCCTGGCCACCTGGTTCTGGAACAGACACCGATCTCTGAAATTACATCATCAACTGGATGAAAAGGAGCTCGAAATCACCTCCATCCGCCTGGATAAAAAGGAAAAGGAATTGAAAAGAATTCTTGAATCGCGCCATGAACTTCATGAACACAACCAGGAACTGCTTCGGCAACTGGCTGAAATACAAACCTCAAACCAATCCGGTAGCGAACTCAACAAGCTTATGGAAACTCTGTCTCCCACTATGCTGACACCCAAAGAAGAAGCTGAATTCCGTGTCGCTTTCTCCGGCATTTATTCTACGGCACTTATCCGCCTGCGCGATGTGTGTCCCAATATCACCAAGAATGAAGAATTGCTGTGTATGCTCATTCTGCTCAACCAAAGCACCGAAGAAATAGCCCGGATATTAGGTATAGCCTCCGCCAGCGTCACCAGGATACGTTATCGGTTAAGGCCGAAACTCAATATCCCGGAGAAAGCTTCGCTGGATGCGGAAATCAAAAGGATTATGAAAGAGTAATCTCAACTACTCTTTCTATAACTCCTCACTGCCCACAAATTAAAGAACACCGCAAAGGTCGTCAATGCTCCCAACTGTGGAAGTAACTCCACAATGCCACCACCCCGCAGGTAAATGGTACGCATCACCTCTACAAAGTATTTCAGCGGATTGAGCGCAGCAATCAGTTGTGCCCACTCCGGCATACTGTGTACGGGAGTGAACAAGCCGCTCATCAGCATCAGTATCAGCATAAAGAACCACATGACGAACATGGCCTGCTGCAACGTAGCGGAATGATTGGAAATCACCAGACCGAATCCGGAGACTACAAACAGGAAGACCACTGCAAAAAGATATATCGTCACAAAATGCCCCACAGGCAGAATACCATAGAGCAGCCATGCCAAAAAGAAACATATCGTAAGCACAATGAAACCTATCAGCCAATAAGGTATCAGTTTGGCAAGAATAAACGTCAGTTTGGAGACAGGCGTTACATTGATCTGCTCGATAGTGCCCACCTCTTTCTCACCTACCACATTGAGTGCCGGAAGAAAGCCGCAAATCATTGTCAACAACATCACCATCAATGCCGGAACCATAAAGAGCTTGTAATTCAGGTTCGGGTTATACAGATTCTGCGTTGAAATGCCAATCCGGGGCAATCCCATCCCGGCAGACATTGCCTTTGCCGGTGATTCCGATTGCAACTCACGGGTATAGTCATTAATGATGGAAGACAGGTACGAGCCGCCCAATCCTCCCTTTGTACCATTCACCGCATTGACGGCAACCAGCAGGCGGGGGCTGTTGCCCGTCACCCAGTTCTTCTCAAAATCGCGGGGAATCTCCAGGATAATATCCGCCGAACCGATTTCGATGGAGCGCAATCCCTCATTGTAGGTATCAGGAAGGGCCGTTGTACGGAAATAGGTGGATGCACCGATCTTATCCACAAGGCGGCGTGAAAGGACGCTGTGGTCATTATCCACAATGTTCAGGTTGATGTTCTTTATCTCCAGATTTGCCGCCCAGGGCATCAGTATCATAATCATGCAAGGGAAAATAAGAATCATCTTCGGCAGGAACGAGTTACGGAGCAACTGCTTGAATTCTTTTTCTATCAGAAACTTTATCATACCACCACTCTCCTATTCTAATCGGTTCTTAAACTTCTTGAAACTAATCGTAATCAGCGCAACCGCCATTACAGCAAGAATACTGACTTCCGTCAATACCAGTGAGATGTCCACTCCTTCGATCATCAGCTTCCGCACAGCCTGAATGTACCAGCGGGCAGGAAGTACGGCCGAAATACCTTGAAGCAGCAAGGGCATGCTCTCTATGGGGAATATCATACCGGAGAGCAGCATGGTAGGCATCATCAGTATCAATCCCGATGCAAGCATGGCAGCAACCTGCGTCCGCGTCACCGAGGATATCAGCAAACCCAGAGCCAGGGAAACGAAGATAAAGAGCAGCGATACCACAATTAACCAAAACAAGCTACCCGCCACGGGAACATCGAGCACATAGACGGACAACAGCAAAATCGTTGTCAGGTTGACAAACGAAAGCACAAAGTAAGGAACTGCCTTGGCAAGAATAATAAACAATGGCTTCACCGGAGAAACCAACAGTATCTCCATCGTTCCCGTCTCCTTCTCCCGAACAATGGATATGGAAGTCATCATGGCACAAATCAACATCAGGATCAGTCCCATCACACCCGGCACAAAGTTGTAGGCGCTCTTCATCTGCGGATTATAAAGCAGCTTCACTTCGGGAACAATAGTGGAAACCTGCATTCCCTCCGGAAGCATTTCGCGTCCGGCAGAGGATATGATATTGGCGGCATAACCGGTCTGTGTGGTTGCCGTATTGGGGTCGGTAGCATCGGCCACCAACTGTACACAAGCATCTCCAGTATAAACGTGATTCGCAAATTGCTCGCTGAAGATGACTGCCAGGTCAATGTCTCCCCGTCTGAAAGACTTCTCAACCTCGTCCGGAGTATTCAGATTCGTGGTGACGGAGAAATATTCACTCGCATCCAGACGGTCGATAATGCGCCGGGTGACAACATCGTTCGACGGGTCGAGAATGGCGACACGGACATTCTTCACTTCCGTGGTTATGGCAAAGCCGAAAAGGATAATCTGCACCACAGGCATACCCAGCAATATCAGCATGGTTCGCCTGTCGCGGAAGATATGAAAGAATTCCTTTCGGACAAAAGCTATAAATTGTTTCATTGTTCTTACTAATTATGTTATGAATCGGCTAATCCGCCGTACGCACCGCCTCCCGTGCCAACTGCTGGAAAACATCATCCATCGTAGCAACCTTAAATTGCCGTTTCAGTTCATCGGACGTATCGAGAGCACGGATCACGCCATCCACCATGATAGAGATACGGTCGCAATACTCGGCCTCATCCATGAAGTGGGTGGTGACAAAGACAGTGATTCCCCGGTCGGCAGCCTGATAAATAAGCTCCCAGAACTGGCGACGGGTAGCAGGATCTACCCCACCCGTCGGCTCATCCAGAAAGACGATCTTCGGTTCGTGAAAGATGGAAACGGAGAAAGCAAGTTTCTGTTTCCAGCCCAGCGGCAGACTTTTTACCAGCGTATCACGCTCGGCACTCAGCCCGATACGTTCCAGAAGTTCATCGGTCTTGCGGGCTATTTCATCTTCTGCCATGCCGTAAATCCCGGCAAACAGCCGGATATTCTCCCACACTTTCAGGTCTTCGTAAAGAGAAAACTTCTGGCTCATATAGCCGATATTCTTTTTCACATCCTCCGTCCGGGTGGCAACATCGAAACCGGCTACGCGGGCCGTGCCTCCTGTGGGATGGCTCAATCCGGTAAGCATACGCATGGCAGTGGTCTTTCCGGCACCGTTGGCGCCCAGAAAGCCGAATATCTCGCCACGATGGACTCTGAAAGAGATATGATCCACTGCCGTGAAATTGCCGAAACGTTTGGTGAGCTTATCCACTTCGATGACATACTCATCTTTCTGTTCGACCTTGCCATGTTCCAGTCCCGGCGGACAAAGAATACTTGCAAACTGGTTCAGAATACGTTCCGGAGTATCTATCCCATGTATCTGTCCCTCATTGATAAAGGCAATGCGATCACATTGGCGTGCCTCATCAATAATAGGCGTAGAGGCTATGATGGTGATGCCCTGTTCCTTCAACCGGCAAAGCATCCCCCAAAACTCCTTGCGGGAAACAGGGTCTACACCTGTTGTCGGCTCGTCGAGGAAAAGCACATCCGGTTTATGGATAAGCGCACAACTCAACGCCAGTTTCTGCTTCATACCTCCGGACAAAGCTCCGGCACGGCGTTTGCGGAAAGGCTCTATTTGCTGGTAGATATCCTTCACCAATTCATAATTCTCCTCAATGGTGGTATGGAAAACAGTAGCAAAGAAGTTCAGGTTTTCTTCTACCGTCAAGTCCTGATAGAGGGAGAAGCGTCCCGGCATATAGCCTACGCGACGACGGATTTCTTTATAATCCTTCGCTATATCCAGACCGCACACCGAAGCATTTCCACTATCGGGAAGCAGCAAGGTGGTGAGGATACGGAAAAGAGAAGTCTTCCCCGCTCCGTCAGGTCCGATAATACCGAACAACTCTCCGGAAGGAACCGTCAAGGAAACACCCTTCAACGCCTCCACCGCCCCATATTTCTTGGTAACGTTATCTACAACAACCGCATATTCCATAAACTCATCACTTTATCACCTATCACTTTATCACTTATTAAACTCCACTCCCCCGTACATGCCTATCTTCAACAGCCCGTCATTGTGCACGGCAATCTTCACGGCATACACCAGGTTGGCACGTTCATTCTTAGTCAGGATAGTCTTCGGGGTAAATTCCGAGGTATCCGAAATCCAGGTCACTACGCCCGGATACTGCTTGTGCTCATCGGTACCGTAATCGGAGAAGACGGTTACTTTCTGTCCCAGCTTTACCTGCGACAGTTGTTCGGAGGTGATGTAAGCACGAAGATACATCTGTTCCGTATCGGCCACCTTGAAAAGCGGAGTGCCCATAGCTGTCAGTTCTCCCGCTTCGGCATACTTTGCCAGTACAGTGCCGGTTATCGGAGAGGTGATGTGGCACTTCTTCAACTGGTCTTCCACCTGTGCTACCTGAATACCGACGGATGAACTTTGCCACGTCAGGCTCTGGTGACTGTTGGACAAGGTAGAGTTCTGCGCAACAAGTTGCTTGCGGAGCACTTCAAGCTGGTCTTCCGCATCATCCAGTTGTTTCTGGTTTGCCGCACCTACTTTTAGCAAGTTTGCCACACGGTTCCGTTCGCGTTGGGCGGCAGATATTTGTTCTTTGGTGGCTGCTACCTGTTTCAGGATATCAGGGCGCTGTTCTTCGACGGATTTAATGCTCGCCTCCAGTTGCAGCTTCTTCAGGTAGAGCTGTACGGTATCTACTACGCCAACTTCTTCACCGGCCTTCAGTAACATTCCTTCTTCGATATCGAAATAAAGCAGGCGGCCCGATGCTTCGGCAGATACAAGCACTTCCGTAGTCTCAAACGTTCCTGTTGCATCATATTTCGGGGCACCGTTTCCACAAGCGGAAAAGAGGGCCAATAGGGAACAAAGTCCCAGTAAATTCCTTGATTTCATAATGATCTATATTTTTATGCCTTTAATTATTCAATGTATATTTCAGATTCCAGATGTTCATCAGTAACTGCACCTCGTGCAAAGCCTTGGTTTGACGTGCCAGGTTCTCGGCTGTGATTTCACGAAGCATATCGGTTACGGTCAGCGTACCGTTCTCCACTTTAGCCTCGGCGGCCTTGCGGATGTTGACACGCAAACGGATAATCTCATCATCATCCACCATCTGCCGGCGCATGGACTGGATGGCTGAGCTTTGTTGGGTAGATTGCAGGTTGGTATTGAACAGGAACACATCGCGGCTGGTCTCCAATTTACGGCGGTTGTTATCTATCAGCCTTCGATCATTGCGCAACGTGTAGAGGCTACCGAAGTTCCACGACATACGGACTCCCGCTACATAGTATGCGGAGAAATCGTCTTTCAGCATATTCAATCCCGGATTTCCGTAAGCTCCCTGCACGAACAGCCCGAAGCGGGGACGGAAGCGCGTCTTCAATGAAGATTCCTGTACGTTCAATTGCCCGCCTTGGGCATCGAACCAGCGAAGTTCCGGACGGTTGTTCACCAATGAAATGGATTCAAAAGTATCGGCAGGCTTCTCCAATGTAGTTTCGGAAGCGATTTCCTTTCCTGTAAAGATAGAGAGCATACTCAGATAGGCCTGTCGCGAAGATTCCAGTTCAATGCGTTTCTGCTTCGTGTTCAATATCTCCACGCTTACGGCATCCAGATCACTCTGATTGGCAATGCCGTTTGCCATATAGTTGGATACTAGCTGATGAGTGCGTCTCAAGTCTTCCTGCAAAAGCTGATTCTGCTTCAACTGTTCGTCCAACAACAGGATACCGAAGTATAGCTGATTCACACGGTCATTCAGTGCATACATATCCACTTCCTGTTTCCCGCGGTCTATCTCCGAGGTAGCCCGGGTCAGTTGCTTTTTGGAACGGATATCTCCACCGTCCCAGATGTTCTGCGACACTTCCAACATCACCTGATACTGATCTTTGGGCATACTCTTCATATCGATTCCCGGAATGTCCACCGGCAGTTTTGTAACATCACTTTGATAGGTTGCCTTTCCTGAAAGGGTGAACTGCGGCAGATAACCTTTTCCGGCATTTTCAAGATTATATTCCCGGGCTTTCTCTATCAGACCGTATTGCCGCACCAGCGGATAATTGGTCTGTGCCGAGTGTTGGCATCCCTCCAGCGTGAGCTGCGCATGTGCCAGCATTGCCGCAAGAACAAAGGAAAAGGAGAGAATAGTTCGTTTCATTTCCATATACATTTCTTGTTTATTTCTTTATAGGACGCAAAGATAGAGTTTAAAAGTATATGGATACATTCTATTTGTGTGTAATGATGTTCTATTTGTTCGATTACCAGTATAAAAAGACAAGAAATTCCTGCATTTTCTTATCTTTGCCACAGATATAGATAAGTTAAAGAAGAAAAAGAATATGGAAAAGAGTAAGCCCATGGAGCTTGGACTTGGCGAGCTGCTGAGCAATCAAAACATTGTAAACAATAATAGTTTCCGTTTTATCAACCGTGATCTTGGCATTGTCGTCAGTTTTGCCCAAATGGATAGCATCCTCTTTAGTACAGGGAAGCCTTACCGCACTAGAGAAAGCAGAATCATCCGGATACTGAAAGGTGAAGCACGGATCTCCATCAATCTGATAGAATATAAGGTAAAGGAACCAATGATTATTATCAGTCCTTTCAACTCACTGATAGAAATTGTGGAAATCAGTGAGGATTATGACTTTCAGGTCATTGTTCCCGATAATAACTTTTTGCCCATCGCACAGGGAAGCGCACTGACGGATTCGTACACAAAGCATGGCATTTTTATTTCGCCCACAGAGGAAGAATTGCAACAAATCGATGCTTTCTTTTCAATGTTATGGGATACCGTACACAAAGTTCCATTCCGCCGAGAAGTGGTACAACACTTGATTATAGCATTACTCTATAATATAAGGTATATACATGCAAAGAATGAAGAGTCCGCCCCATTGCAGCTCTCACGCCAGGAAGAAGTATTCCGCCGCTTCATCGGGTTGGTTAATGAACACAGTAAACGTGAACGTAACATCAGTTTCTATGCAGACAAACTGTGCCTGACTCCTCATTATCTGAGTACGGTTATTCGTGAAGTAAGCGGGCAGACGGTAATGCAGTGGATTAACCAAGCCATTATTCTTGAAGCAAAAGTGCTGCTGAAACACAGTGACTTGTTGGTATTCCAAATCTCGGATGAACTGGGATTTCCCAATCCGTCATTCTTCAGCAAATTCTTTAAACGGATGACGGGGATGACACCGGCAGAATATCAAAAGAAACGCCACACCTGAGCGGGGCAAATGCCACACCTAAACAGGGCAAACTCCACACTTCACGTTCGTCCAAGTGTGGCATCAGCACCCACGAAGTGTGGCATCGCAAGGGCTGAAACACAGCATTGTAAAACATTCAACTGAAAATGAGAAACTTTCATCTTATAACAAGATGATCCGCTTCTGCATGATATCCATCAGTTGCGCCTTCAGCAACTTAGCATTGATAGGCTTGGGCATATATCCGTCGAATCCGCTTTCCATCACCTTCTGTTCATCCGAAGCATAGGCAAAGGCCGTAACGGCAATGATAGGAATCTTTGCGGAGAACTTGCGGATTTCCCGGGTAGCCTCGTATCCGTCCATTACAGGCATATTGATATCCATCAATACAATCTGAGGATTATACTCCTTGAACATCTCTACAGCCTCCATGCCATCCCAAGCATGAAGCAAGTGATAATCGTATTTCAGAATGGATTCAAAAAGCTTATAATTACTTGCATTATCTTCTGCAACCAGTATGGTCA
>OHAQ01002522.1_pt1 | contig 13245 bp, 9 predicted proteins | sample 1577111 | NCBI WGS metagenome assembly OHAQ01 (sample SAMEA3541549, study PRJEB24748) | human gut metagenome | biome: human gut; feature: human-associated habitat; material: faeces | place: China | collected 2012 | reverse complement strand
GCATTATAGGGAGTTATTCCGGCCTGACAAGAGGAAATTTAAAATAATTTTCTGATCGCGCACTTTTTCAGCAAAAGCCCCGTTAATGTGCCATAAAACAAGCAATTTGCCGTTTTTGCAACCGTAATCACACTTCCTGGTGGCATACTAAGAAGGAATAAAAAGAAAAAGGAAGATTAGTAATGCCTTTAAGCGCACAACAGTTAGCTGCACAGAAAAACCTTTCGTATGTTCTGGCTGAGAAGCTGGCGCAGCGGATCTTAAAAGGTGAATATGAACCCGGCACCATTTTGCCTGGTGAGATTGAGCTGGGCGAGCAATTTGGAGTGAGTCGTACAGCGGTACGCGAAGCGGTCAAAACGTTAACGGCAAAAGGGATGGTTTTACCGCGACCGCGAATTGGTACCCGAGTCATGCCACAATCGAACTGGAATTTTCTTGATCAGGAATTGCTTACCTGGTGGATGACAGAAGAGAACTTTCATCAGGTCATCGATCACTTTCTGGTTATGCGTATCTGTCTGGAGCCGCAAGCTTGCCTACTGGCAGCAAAGGTTGGCACCGCGGAACAGAAGGCGCATCTCAATACGTTAATGGCCGAAATGGCGGCATTAAAAGAGAACTTTCGCCGTGAACGCTGGATCGAAGTCGATATGGCCTGGCATGAGCATATCTATGAAATGAGCGCCAATCCGTTTTTGACCTCATTCGCCTCGCTATTCCATTCGGTTTATCACACTTACTTCACGTCAATTACCAGCGACACAGTGATAAAGCTGGATCTGCACCAGGCGATTGTCGATGCGATTATCCAAAGCGATGGCGACGCGGCATTTAAAGCTTGTCAGGCGCTGCTACGCTCACCAGATAAGTGATAACCCGATAACAGGACATTGAATGAGCGATAAAAAGAAGCGCAGTATGGCGGGTTTGCCGTGGATCGCGGCGATGGCCTTCTTCATGCAGGCACTTGATGCCACTATTCTGAATACCGCCTTACCCGCAATCGCTCATAGCCTTAATCGTTCTCCTCTCGCGATGCAATCAGCCATCATCAGTTATACGCTGACGGTGGCGATGCTTATTCCGGTAAGCGGATGGCTAGCCGATCGCTTCGGTACGCGTCGCATATTTACCCTTGCCGTGAGTCTGTTCACGTTGGGTTCTCTGGCCTGCGCACTTTCTAACTCGCTACCACAGCTGGTTGTCTTCCGGGTTATTCAGGGGATAGGCGGCGCAATGATGATGCCTGTTGCTCGGCTGGCCTTACTGCGCGCTTATCCTCGTAATGAGCTTCTTCCTGTATTGAATTTTGTCGCCATGCCGGGTCTGGTGGGGCCAATTTTAGGCCCCGTTCTTGGCGGCGGGCTGGTCACCTGGGCAACCTGGCACTGGATATTTTTAATCAATATCCCCATAGGTATTGCGGGCCTTCTTTACGCGCACAAACATATGCCCAATTTCACCACCGCACGACGCAGATTCGATACCACTGGCTTTTTGCTGTTTGGCCTCAGCCTTGTTCTCTTCTCAAGCGGAATAGAGCTATTCGGGGAAAAGATTGTCGCCAGCTGGATTGCCTTGACGGTAATTGTCACCAGCATCGGGTTACTGCTTCTCTATATTCTCCATGCGCGACGCACGCCAAACCCATTAATTTCATTAGATTTATTTAAAACCCGCACTTTCTCGATCGGTATCGTAGGCAATATTGCAACCCGTCTGGGGACCGGCTGTGTACCGTTCCTTATGCCATTGATGTTACAGGTAGGATTTGGGTATCAGGCGTTTATTGCTGGCTGTATGATGGCACCGACAGCGTTAGGTTCCATTATTGCAAAATCGATGGTTACCCAAGTCTTACGTCGTCTGGGCTATCGCCATACGTTAGTGGGGATCACGGTGATTATAGGGCTAATGATCGCTCAGTTCTCTTTGCAATCACCAGCAATGGCGATATGGATGCTGATCTTGCCGTTGTTTATATTAGGGATGGCTATGTCGACACAATTTACCGCGATGAATACCATCACACTTGCCGATCTGACCGATGACAACGCCAGCAGCGGTAACAGTGTTCTGGCGGTCACGCAGCAACTGTCGATCAGTTTAGGCGTTGCTGTAAGTGCGGCAGTCCTTCGCGTTTACGAAGGGATGGAAGGCACAACGACAGTCGAACAATTCCACTATACGTTTATCACGATGGGCATTATTACTGTTGCTTCAGCAGCAATGTTCATGCTACTGAAAACAACCGATGGTAATAATTTGATCAAAAGACAGCGTAAATCTAAGCCGAACCACGTTCCATCAGAATCGGAGTAAGTTGTAATCGTTGTTGCTGTAGGGTCGGCTGGGTTATCCGATGGATGAGTACATCAATCGCCAGCTCCCCCAGTTCATCTTTCGGTTGGTGTATAGTTGTTAATGGTGGCGTCATAAAGCTTGCCAGTTCGATATCGTCATAGCCAATCACCGCGATATCCTGCGGAACCTGTAACTCTGCCTGATATAACGCCTGGTAAACGCCAACAGCCATAGCGTCATTTCCGGTAAAGACGGCCTGAGGACGCAGCGGATGTGATAACAGTTGGCGCATAGCGTCAAACCCGCCGTTAAATTCAAAATCACCAGTGACTTCATAGCCATCAGGAATGTTGAGACCCGCACGTTTCATCGCAGCCCGATAACCTTCCAACCGCAGGCGCGCCGGAGTTTTATCCAGCGGACCGGTAATACAGGCAATACGGGTATGACCTTTATCGATCAGATATTGCGTTGCTAAGTCTCCGCCCAGCAACGAGTTATCCTGAATAAGATCGCTGTCGCCATCGAACGGAGCCCAGTCCATCATCACGGTAGGCACTGTCGGATAACGTTGCATGATTTCACGCGAAGGCTGATGCGTTTCGGTGCACAGTAACAGCAAGCCATCAACGCGTTTTTGCATCAGCGTTTCCAGATTACGATTCATCCGCTGTTCATCGCCTTCGGTATTGCAAAGGACAAGACTATAACCGCGTTCGAAGCAGCTGCGTTCAACGCCACGCACCAGTTCTGAATAGAAAGGATTGGTACTGGCAGTGATCAACATGCCAATGGTATGTGTTTGATTAAGTTTGAGGCTACGCGCCAGAGCTGATGGCGCGTAATTGAGTTCTTTAATCGCCGCTTCAACTTTGGCTGTAATCGCTTCACTGACGAAGCGATCTTTATTGATAACGTGAGAAACTGTTGAGGTAGAAACGCCCGCCAGGCGGGCAACATCTTTCATTGTAGCCAAGCGTCACCTCTGCCTGTCTAAAAATGCGTCGATCTCTTCACGCCACGGTACGGAAGGTTGTGCGCCTTTACGTGTTACGGCAATCGCAGCGGCTGCATGGGCAAAACGAATCGCCTCTGGCAATGGTTTTTCTTCCAGCAACGACGTGATTAACGCGCCGTTAAAGGTATCTCCGGCAGCAATAGTATCGACAGCCTGCACCCGGAATCCAGGAACGCGCTGACCTTCACCATTCACGCTAGCCCATACACCACGACTTCCTAAAGTAATCAGTACAGTACGGATACCTTTTTCATGCAGTACCTGCGCCGCCTTCGCTGCATCTTCATCATTTTCAACACGAATACCGGTGAGCTTTTCTGCTTCCGTTTCGTTTGGCGTAATAATGTCCACCAGCGCCAGCAGTTCGTCAGGAAGTTCGCGAGCCGGAGCCGGGTTAAGCGCAACGATAGTCTTATTTTGATGGGCGATTTTCGCCGCTGCCATCACACTTTCGAGTGGTGATTCCAGCTGCATTAATAATGCTGACGCGTTGGCAATACGCTCACGTTGCGCTTCCACCAGCGCCGGGGAAAGGGCAGCATTAGCGCCGGCATGAATACCGATGACATTCTCACCTTCGCCATTAACAAAAATCAGCGCCACACCTGTTGATTCGCCTTTGATCACGCTGACCGGAGAAACATCGATGTTATCAGTGGCGAGCTGCTGGCGAACGCTCTCACCAATGCTGTCATCGCCAGTGCAGGCAATAAACGCGATATTCGCACCGCTACGCCCAGCAGCCACCGCCTGATTCGCGCCTTTGCCGCCAAATGCAACCTGATAGTGGTTACCGGTTACGGTTTCGCCTGGAGTAGGAAAAGATTGAAGATTAAGAATGTGGTCAGCATTAATGCTGCCAAGAACAACGAGGCTGCCTGCGTTTTGCATATTCGGGATGTCCATAAAATGCGCCACCGTGTTAGGGTGGCGCGTGCCCTGCTTTTCTTTATATTACACGTTCATCTGTCGATGACGTATTTATGTCACCATCAGGTCATACAACCTGATTAAAACTACTGCTTAACAACCAGTTTCAGATCAACCGGATACTTAGCCTGAACTTTCTCGCCTTTCAGCACTTTATCTGCGGTTTCGACGCCTTTCGCGCCAATCTGATCGGGTAGCTGAGCGATAGTCGCTGCTAGTTTGCCATCATTCACCGCTTTTTCGCCATCCGGTGTACCGTCAAATCCGACGACCATCACATCCGATTTACCGGCAGTTTGCAGTGCGCGCAGCGCGCCAAGCGCCATTTCATCATTCTGCGCGAATACAGCCTGAACATCCGGATGAGCGGTCAACAGGTTCTGCATTACGTTCAAACCTTTGGTGCGATCAAAATCTGCAGGCTGGCTGGCAAGAACATTAAACTTGTGAGCAGCAACGGCCTGCTGGAAACCTTCGCCACGTTCACGGGCTGCGGATGTACCGGCAATACCTTGCAGCTCGATAACTTTGGCACCTTCACCCACTTTCTTCGCGATGTAATCACCGGCGATTTTGCCGCCCAGTACGTTATCAGATGCAATGTGGCTCACCACTTCACCTTTCGTTGCCTGGCGGTCAAGAGTGATAACCGGGATGTTCGCCTGGTTAGCCATCTTCACAGCATTACCTACTGCGTCGGAGTCGGTCGGGTTAATCAGCAGAATTTTGGTGCCGCGGACGGTTAAGTCCTGCACGTTCGCCAGCTCTTTCGCCGGGTTGTTCTGGGAGTCCAGCACCACCAAGTTATAGCCAAGTTTATCCGCCTCTTTCTGCGCGCCATCTTTCAGCGATACAAAGAATGGGTTGTTAAGCGTGGAGACCACCAGCGCGATGGTGTCTTTTGCCATCGCATTCGCACTGACGGTGGCGCTTAGCGCAACAGCGGAAACCAGGGTAGCCAGTTTTTTCATGTTCATATTCAAGATGTCCTGTAGTCGTTATTACTGCTTTTTGTTGTCTACCAGCACCGCCAGCAAAATCACCACCGCTTTGACGATCATCTGGTAATAGGAGGAAACACCTAACAAATTCAATCCATTATTAAGGAAGCCAAGAATTAATGCGCCGATCAACGTCCCAACAATGCGACCTTTTCCGCCCGCCAGACTCGTACCGCCCAGAACCACCGCAGCAATAGCATCCAGCTCATAGCCAGTCCCCGCCGTGGGTTGTGCGGAGGAGAGACGCGCCACTTCAATGATCCCGGCCAGCGATGCCAGCAGACCACAAAGAGAATAGACGATGATTTTGATTTTATTGACGTTGATACCAGAAAGACGCGTTGCCGCTTCATTGCCGCCCAGCGCGTAGATGTAACGCCCCAGACGCGTGTGATGCAGCATGTACCAGGCCGCGAGGAAGACAATCCCCATGATCCAGACTGGCGTCGGTACGCCCAGCGGACGACCAATACCAAACCAGCCAAACAGATCGGCGTTCTCAGTAAAGCCGGTATTCACTGGGCTACCATTGGTATAAACCATGGTCACGCCGCGCAGTAAAAGCATCATAACCAGCGTAGCGATAAACGCCTGGACGCGACCTTTCGCTACAATCACCCCAGTTACCGCACCAATTGCGGCACCTAACGCGAGAGCGGCAGCGACAGCCACCAGCGCATTGACTTCAATGCCGACGATAGATGCAGCAACTGCGCCGGTCAGCGCCAACAGAGAACCTACCGACAAGTCGATACCCGACGTCAGGATCACCAGCGTCATCCCGACCGCCATAATGGCGTTCACCGAGGTTTGCTGAAGAATATTGAATAAGTTATTGATGGTGAAAAAGTTCGGGCTTAACGTCGAGACAATCGCGATCAGCACCAGCAGAGCGATAAGCGATTTCTGCTCCATCAGCCACGCTTTCGTGAAATAACGGCGACCAGAGACAGTCTGGGTTGTCATTTTTTTACTCCTGATTCACGCGATTAAGCTTGCCCACAGCGGCAGCCATTAACACTTCCTGGGTGGCCTGCTCACGAGTAAATTCCCCGCTGAGATGCCCTTCATGCATGACGATGATGCGATCGCTCATGCCTAATACTTCTGGCATCTCCGATGACACCAGAATGATGCTCAAGCCATCGGCTTTGAACTGGTTAATCAGTTGATAGATCTCTTTTTTCGCGCCGACATCTACGCCACGGGTAGGCTCATCGAGGATCAACACTTTAGGGCGTGTCATCAGACCACGGGCAATCGCTACTTTTTGCTGATTGCCACCGGAAAGCAGACCAATTGCCTGTTCCATCGATGGCGTTTTCACATTAAACAGACGAATGAAATCACTCACAGCCTGCTGTTCATCGGCATGCTTCAAACTGCCGCCAGCGCGGCTGAAGTAGCGCAGCGCGGTCAGCGACATGTTCTCTTTTACTGACATGCCCAGCACTAAACCGTCACGTTTACGGTCTTCGGAGATATAAACAATGCCGTTTGCCAGGCCATCCTGCGACGAACGGGTAACGACTTCATGCCCATCCAGGGTGACGTAACCGCTTGTGCGCGGCAGTGCACCGTAGAGCACTTTCATCAGTTCGGTACGCCCAGCGCCCATCAAACCAGAGACGCCAAGAATTTCGCCTTTGCGTAAAGTAAAAGAGACATCGTTAACGCCAGGTCCGCAGAGATTATCGACTTTCAGGCGGATATCTCCCGGCGCTTTGTCCAGGTGCGGATATTGATCTTCCAGCTTGCGGCCCACCATCATCTCAATCAGAGAATCTTCGGTCAGTGATGCCACTTCGCGCTCAGCAATAAATTGTCCGTCACGAAAAACGGTAACGTCATCGCAAATCTCGAAGATTTCTTTCATGCGGTGGGAGATATAGACAATACCGCGGCCTTGCGATTTCAGCTCGCGGATGACGCGGAACAAGGATTCGGTTTCGGTATCGGTCAGCGCATCGGTCGGTTCATCCATAATGATGACTTTCGACTCAAAACTCAGCACTTTGGCGATTTCAACCATTTGCTGGTCACCGATGGAAAGCTCGCCCACCAGCTTGTCGCTTTTAAAGCGCAGGTTAAGTTTAGCCAGCAATTTATCCGCTTCGGCATACATGGTTTTCCAGTCAATTTTGCCAAAGCGATTAACAAACTCACGACCGAGGAAAATGTTTTCGGCAATGGTTAACTGCGGGATCAGGTTCAGTTCCTGGTGGATAATCCCAATCCCGGCTTCCTGGGAAGATTTCGGCCCGGTAAATGTCGTTTCTTTCCCCAACCATAAAAGCATACCGGCATCGCGAGTATAGATACCAGTAAGCACTTTCATCATGGTGGATTTACCCGCGCCGTTTTCGCCCACCAGCGCCATCACGCGGCCCGGATAGACATTTAACGCTGCGCCCGAGAGGGCTTTTACGCCCGGGAAGGCTTTATCGATGCCTTTAAGCTGAAGTAATGCTTCCATGACGGCCTCAGAACGTCACGCCAGCACAGAGAATGATATTCGCATACGGAGAACATTCTCCGCTGCGAATTACCGCCTGACTTTCTGCGGTTTGTTGTTTGAATTGTTCATGCGTGGTGTAACGAATCTCAATGGTGTTTCCCTGGTGTTGTTGCAGCTGCTCAAGGTGAGTGAGCAACGTTTCGTGGAGTTGCGGATTATGTTGTTTGATCTCTTCCGCGATAATGACAGCCTCGACCTGCATTTCATTTGTGACGACGCCCAGCACCTGCATAAAAGAAGGTACACCCTGGGTTAATGCCATATCGATACGCGTTGCACTTTTGGGGATGGGTAAACCAGCATCACACACCACCAGCGTATCGGTATGTCCCAGTCAGGAGATCACCGATGAAATATCAGAATTAAGAACGGTGCCTTTTTTCATTTTTTTCTCCATCAGCGAAACGTTTCGCTGACCCGCAGTTTAATCCTGACTGAGTTGGGAAAACCATCGTGACGTTACGGAAATGTGATCAACCTCGAAACGTTTTACATGGTGATTAACCATGAAAACAAAAACGCCCCCTTATGGAGAAAGGAGGCGTCTGGCGTTAGATTTCGACCTGAGTACCCAGTTCGATAACTCTGTTTGGCGGGATTTCAAATTGATCCGGTGCCCGCAGCGCATTACGTTGCAGCAGCAAGTACAGCTTGCCGCGCAGACGCAAATACCACGGGCGTTTGCCGAGGATCAACGACTCATGCGACATAAAGAAGGAGGTTTCCATCATCCGGCAACTTAATCCTTCCAGACCGCAGCGGTGGAAAACTTCTTCCACGTTTGGCGTTTCTCGCCAACCATAACTTGCCACCACGCGCCAGAAAGTGGGCGACAGTTGTTCAATCTGTACCCGACGGACGTTATGGACATATGGCGCGTCTTCGGTGCGCAGAGTTAACAGAATCACCCGCTCATGCAATACCTTGTTATGTTTCAGGTTATGCATCAGCGCAAAGGGAATGACGTTGATTGCACGCGACATATACACCGCGGTCCCAGGCACGCGAACGGGCGGTGATTTCTCCAGCGAAGCAATCATCGCTTCCAGAGAGTTACCATGTTCATGCATCCGCCGCAGCAAGCGGAAACGCTCGCTCTTCCAGGTGGTCATCACGATAAACATCACCGTACCGAGGCTCAATGGCAACCAGCCGCCGGAGAGCAGTTTATCGAGGTTAGCGGTGAACAAGGGAATATCGACACAAAGGAAAGCAATCAGGATCAGCGCAACAAAATACTTATTCCAGTGCCAGTTCTGACGTGCCACGGTAGTCGAGAGAATAGACGTCAGCACCATGGTTCCGGTCACCGCAATCCCGTACGCCGCCGCCAGGTTGCTGGAGTGCTCAAAGCTGACAATCACAATCACGACCGCGACATAGAGCATCCAGTTCACAAAGGGAATATAGATTTGCCCTGACTCCATTTCGGAAGTGTGAATAATGCGCATCGGCGACAAATATCCCAGACGTACCGCCTGACGCGTCAATGAGAAGACGCCAGAGATAACCGCCTGCGAGGCAATTACCGTCGCCAGTGCGGCGATGATCAGCAGCGGGATCAGCGCCCAGTCCGGTGCCAACAGGAAGAACGGGTTCTTAATCGCTTCCGGATTCTTTAACAACAGCGCTCCCTGGCCGAAGTAATTAAGGGTTAAGGAAGGCAATACGACGGTGAACCACGCCAGACGAATAGGGAACTTACCAAAGTGCCCCATATCAGCATACAGCGCCTCGACCCCCGTAATCGACAGCACCACTGCCCCTAATGCAATAAAAGAAACCGTTTTGTATTCAAGGAAGAAATGCACCGCCCACATCGGATTCAGTGCATGCAGCACTTCCGGGTTAGCAATAATGCTACGTAACCCCAGCCCTGCCAGAATCAAAAACCAGGTCAGCATGATCGGCGCAAACAGCTTACCGACCATAGCCGTGCCATGTTTTTGAATCATGAATAATAATGTGAGAACGATAATTGAGAGGGGAACTATCCAGGTATCCAGCTGCGGGGCGACGATTTCCAGACCTTCAATGGCGGACATCACCGAAATAGCGGGAGTAATGACGACTTCACCATAGAAAAAGCTGCCGCCGATTAGCCCCATAATCACCAGCATTGATGTGGTTCGCGCCGACGTATTACGCCCGGCAAGCGACATCAACGTCAGGATCCCCCCTTCACCGGCGTTATCTGCCCGCATCACGAAGGTGAGATATTTAATGGAAACCACAAAGATTAGCAGCCAGAAGATCAGCGATAAAAAGCCAAACACGGCATCGCGTTCAACGCCAAAACCAAACTGGCCGGACAAACATTCACGAAGTGTATATAACGGGCTGGTACCAATATCGCCGTAGACAACTCCAATCGCCGCGAGGGTAATCGCGGGCAATGATTGCTTATTATCAGTGCTCATAGACTAGTCTTTCGTTGAAATATGAAATGTGTGCTTAGTCCCTTGGCCCACAAAAAAGCGCACAGTATGCACGATTAACGGCAAAATCGTACTCCTAAATGCGGCCACATTAACCTGGCTCAAAGAAAAATACCCCTCCTTTGAGACTATTTTAGCCACCAGCAAGAAACGTCTATACTCGCAATTTACGCAGAACTTTTGACGAAAGGACGCCACTTCATTATGGCTCACCCTCATTTATTAGCGGAAAGAATTTCCCGCCTGAGCAGTTCGTTGGAAAAGGGGCTTTATGAACGTAGCCACGCCATCCGCTTGTGTTTATTAGCGGCATTAAGTGGTGAAAGTGTGTTCCTCCTTGGCCCACCAGGTATTGCCAAAAGTTTGATCGCCCGGCGCTTAAAATTCGCCTTTCAGAATGCCCGCGCGTTTGAATATCTGATGACCCGCTTCTCCACGCCGGAAGAAGTTTTTGGTCCCCTTTCTATTCAGGCGCTAAAAGATGAAGGGCGCTATGAACGTTTAACCAGCGGTTACCTGCCGGAAGCTGAAATCGTCTTTCTGGATGAGATCTGGAAAGCGGGTCCGGCAATTCTTAATACCCTGCTCACCGCCATTAACGAGCGCCAGTTCCGCAACGGCGCACTCGTAGAAAAAATCCCGATGCGTCTGCTGGTGGCGGCCTCCAACGAGCTGCCGGAAGCAGACAGCAGTCTGGAAGCGTTATATGACCGCATGCTGATTCGTCTGTGGTTAGATAAAGTGCAGGATAAAGCGAATTTCCGCTCCATGCTGACCAGTCAACAGGATGAAAATGACAATCCGGTTCCTGCCTCCTTGCAGATCACAGATGAAGAATATGAACGCTGGCAGAAAGAGATTGGTGAAATTACGCTGCCCGATCATGTATTTGAGCTGATTTTTATGCTGCGCCAGCAACTGGATAAATTACCGGATGCGCCTTATGTCTCGGATCGTCGCTGGAAAAAAGCGATCCGCTTATTGCAGGCCAGCGCCTTTTTTAGCGGTCGCAGTGCTGTCGCCCCGGTTGATCTCATTTTGCTGAAAGATTGCCTGTGGTATGACGCGCAAAGCCTGAATTTGATACAACAACAAATTGATGTATTGATGACCGGTCACGCCTGGCAACAGCAAGGGATGTTGACCCGCCTGGGCGCGATTGTGCAACGTCACCTGCAACTTCAGCAGCAACAAAGCGATAAAACAGCCTTAACGGTAATTCGTCTGGGCGGCATTTTTAGCCGTCGTCAGCAGTATCAACTCCCTGTTAACGTTACTGCTTCCACTCTGACTCTGCTGCTGCAAAAACCGTTAAAATTGCATGATATGGAAGTGGTTCATATCTCCTTTGAGCGTAGCGCGCTGGAACAGTGGCTGAGTAAAGGTGGTGAGATTCGCGGCAAACTGAACGGTATCGGCTTTGCCCAGAAACTGAATCTGGAAGTCGATAGCGCCCAACATCTGGTTGTACGCGATGTGAGTTTACAAGGCAGTACGCTAGCACTTCCCGGTTCATCGGCTGAAGGTCTGCCCAGCGAAATAAAACAACAACTGGAAGAGCTTGAAAGCGACTGGCGCAAGCAACACGCTTTATTCAGCGAACAGCAAAAATGTCTGTTTATCCCTGGCGACTGGTTAGGTCGCATTGAAGCCAGCCTACAGGATGTCGGCGCACAGATTCGCCAGGCACAACAATGCTAACGCTGGATACGCTTAATGTGATGCTGGCCGTCAGCGAAGAGGGATTGATCGAAGAGATGATCATCGCGCTGCTGGCCTCACCGCAGCTGGCAGTCTTCTTTGAAAAATTCCCACGACTGAAGGCGGCAATCACTGATGATGTTCCCCGCTGGCGTGAGGCGCTGCGCAGTCGGCTGAAAGATGCCCGAGTCCCGCCGGAACTCACCGAAGAGGTGATGTGCTATCAGCAAAGCCAGCTCCTCTCCACGCCGCAGTTTATTGTGCAGCTACCACAAATCCTGGACTTACTGCATCGTCTGAATTCCCCATGGGCAGAACAAGCCCGACAGTTGGTTGATGCTAACAGTACGATCACTTCAGCGTTACACACGCTTTTTCTCCAGCGCTGGCGTTTAAGCCTGATCGTGCAAGCAACGACGTTAAATCAGCAGCTATTAGAAGAAGAACGCGAACAACTGTTGAGTGAAGTTCAGGAACGCATGACGCTGAGCGGGCAACTTGAACCGATTCTCGCAGATAACAATACCGCAGCTGGTCGTCTGTGGGATATGAGCGCCGGTCAGCTTAAACGTAGCGACTATCAGTTGATTGTGAAATACGGTGAATTTCTTAACGAACAGCCGGAACTGAAACGTCTGGCAGAACAGCTGGGGCGTTCCCGGGAAGCCAAATCAATACCGCGCAACGATGCGCAGATGGAAACCTTCCGCACCATGGTGCGCGAACCGGCGACAGTTCCTGAGCAGGTTGATGGTCTGCAGCAAAGCGATGATATTTTACGTCTCTTGCCGCCAGAACTGGCGACACTAGGGATAACGGAACTGGAGTATGAGTTTTACCGTCGGCTGGTGGAAAAACAGTTGCTTACCTATCGCCTGCACGGTGAGTCGTGGCGTGAAAAAATGATCGAACGCCCGGTGGTGCATAAAGATTACGACGAACAGCCGCGCGGACCGTTTATTGTCTGCGTAGATACTTCCGGCTCAATGGGCGGCTTTAATGAACAGTGTGCGAAAGCGTTCTGCCTGGCCTTGATGCGCATAGCCCTCGCTGAAAACCGGCGCTGCTATATTATGCTATTTTCCACCGAGATCGTCCGTTATGAGCTTTCAGGGCCACAAGGTATTGAGCAAGCGATCCGCTTTTTAAGTCAGCAGTTTCGTGGCGGCACCGATCTTGCCAGTTGTTTTCGCGCCATTATGGAACGCTTGCAAAGCAGGGAATGGTTTGATGCCGATGCGGTGGTGATTTCTGATTTTATCGCCCAGCGGTTGCCTGACGCACGAGTTCGGTCTCGCCCTTGCGCACGCAGAAGCCGAAGTATTCGGGATC
>OHAQ01002516.1_pt1 | contig 13261 bp, 10 predicted proteins | sample 1577111 | NCBI WGS metagenome assembly OHAQ01 (sample SAMEA3541549, study PRJEB24748) | human gut metagenome | biome: human gut; feature: human-associated habitat; material: faeces | place: China | collected 2012 | reverse complement strand
CCCTGGCTGATGAGGGCGGTCAGGGTGACGAGGCTGCGGTCGCGCAGGCTCAGGAGGTCGTTGCGGCTCCATACCTCTCCGAAGAGGATGTCGTCGTTCAGGCGGGCGAACTCGGGGGCGAACTCGCCCAGTTGGTCACGTCCGGCTGTCTGTACAATTTTCTGTTGTGCCATACTGTTCAGTGTTAGAATGCAAAAGATAGATGATACAATAAGTTTGTTCATACGCATAGGTGTGTTTAGTCGGTGATGTACTTGATGATGCGTGCGGGCACTCCTCCCACCACGGCGCCGGGAGGTACGTCCTTCGTCACCACGGCACCGGCCGCCACGACGGCATTGTCGCCGATGGTCACTCCGGAGAGGATGGTGGCGTTCGACCCCACCCAGACGCGGCGTCCCAGGACGATGGGGGCGGGCAGGGTGACGTGCCGCCGCTCGGGGGCGAGTTCGTGGTTGAGGGTGGCGAACACGACGTTGTGTCCTATCTGGCAACCGTCGCCCAGCATCACTCCGCCGTGGTCCTGGAAGTGGCAGCAGGCGTTGATGAACACGTCGCGGCCCACGGTGATGTTCTTGCCGAAGTCCGTATAGAAGGGCGGGAACACGCGGAGCGAGCCGGGCACCTCGTAGCCGAAGAGCTGGGAGAGCAGCCGGCGTACTTCATCGGGTGTGTGGTAGGCCGTGTTCAGTTGGAAGGTGATGCGCCGTGCTTCGTCGCTCATGTCGTTCATGAACCGTTCGATGTCTTCGGTGTCCAGCGGACGGCGCGTCTTTACAAATTCTTTGAAATTTTCGATAGTCATGATTCAGTCCGTTTTGATATCCGATGCAAAGATAGCGTGGCGGGCGGATGGGAAGATAACCCCGTTGCGGGATTTTTGTACCCGTTTTACGGATTTCGCCAAGGACGGCGTTGGCGGGGAGCGCCGAAAAGCCTATCTTTGCCCTCGTATTAAAAATAAATGAAGCATGAAACATATCATTGATGTAGACACCTGGGTCCGCCGCGACAACTACCGTTTCTTCCAGACCTTCGTCAGCTCGTGGTACGCCGTCACCACCGAGATAGACTGTACCGAAGCCCGCGAGGCCGCCCGCCGCCGGGGCCGTTCCTTTTTCCTCCATTACCTCTACGCCGTGGTGCGCGCCGCCAACGAGGTGGACGAGCTGCGCTACCGCATCGACAAGCAGGGACAAGTGGTGTTCCACGACCGCGTGGACATCATCACGCCCGTCGCCGTGCCGGGTCGCACGTTCTTCACCCTGCGCATCCCTTATCACGAAGACTTTGATACCTTCTACGCCGAAGCCCATCGGCTCATGACGAACATCCCTCCTGACGGTGACCCCTACGGCGCCGAGAAGACCCTGATGGCGCAGGGCGACTACGACGTGGTGCACCTGAGCGCCGTGCCCGGCATGTACTTCACCTCCGTTACCTACACCCTGGCCGAGGCGGGCAACGCCTGCAACTATCCGCTGATGACCGCCGGCAAGGCCGTCACCCGCGAAGGCCGCCTGCTGATGCCGCTGTCCATCTACGTGGATCACGCCTTTGTCGACGGTTCCCACCTGTCGCTGTTCTTCCAGAAGATAGAGCAACATCTGAAGGAGATTGCGGAGGACGGAAAGACAGAATAACCCCGCTCGATAACACTCGATAAGACTTCGTAAGCCTGCGGTAACGCGGGCTTTTTGTTTTTTTTCGGACTTTTGCATCTGCCGACCTATGTCGGGAGCATTTCCGCGGCCTCTGACGGCCAGCCGACCTATGTCGGGAGCAAATCCGCGGCCTCTGACAGCCAGCCGACCTATGTCAGGAGCAAATCCATGGCCTCCGACAGCCCGCCGACCTATGTCGGGAGCAAATCCGCGGCCTCCGACAGCCCGCCGACCTATGTCGGGAGCAAATCCGCGGCTTCTGACAGCCCGCCGACCTATGTCGGGAGCATATCCGAGGCCTCTGACGGCCGGCTGAGGTACCTCAGCAGTTTGGGAATGAGGATTTTATAAAAATACCATATATGAAACGACTCTACTTTCTCCCGGCAGCCTGCCTGCTTCTGGCCCTGCCGCTCTCCGCCCAGGAGAATCTGAAAAATGAGAATCTGCGGACGCTGTCCGCCGACAGCATCCTGACGGGCGACGCCCGCATGGACAGCCTCTACCGACACCTGCCCGAGGTGATGGTGGTGGGCGAGCGCCCCGTCGTCAAGGCATCGGCGGGCAAGCTGGAATACGACCTGCCGCGGATGATCAAGGACCGCCCCGTGGACAACGTCTACGAAGCCCTGAAGGAACTGCCCGGCGTGGTGGAGCAGGACGGCGCGCTGACGCTGGGCATGCAGGCGGTCACCGTCGTGCTGGACGGCAAGGTGACGAACATGAGCGGTGCGCAGCTCTACGCCCTGCTGAAGTCGCTGCCTGCCGACCGCATTGAGCGCGTGGAGGTGATGTATAACGCGCCTGCTCGCTATCAGGTGCGCGGGGCGATGATCAACGTCCGCCTGCGCCACCGCATCGGCGACCCCGGCGTGGTGCAGGGCGAGGTCTACGGGAAATACAACCAGGAGCACGAGGCCTCGTTCGAGGAGCGCGCTTCCTTATTATATAATGGCCGGAAATTTTCGGCCGACTTTCTTTACTCTCACAGCCACGGCGAGAGCTTTAACACCACCGACAAGGAAGCCCGCCACTGGCAGCAGGCCGACGGCTCGACGCATCTCATCGACAACTACGAGGAGATGCGCGCCCGCAGCCACACCCACAGCTTCCGCCTGGGCACGGACTATACGCTGGCCGAGAACCATTCGCTGAGCTTCGTCTACAACGGCGTCTATGCGACGAGTCACACCTGCCAGCACTCTACGGGCACACAGACGGCCGAAAGCGTGAGCGGCCAGACCTCGTGGCTGCACAACGGCCGCCTGGACTACCGGACGCCCATCGGACTGAAGGCGGGCGCGGAGTTCACGTGGTACAACGCTCCGGGCGACCAGCTGCTGCACAGCCGCATGGGCAATGATTCCCTCGACTTCTATACCGAAGACGGCCAGCGAATCAACGCCTGGAAGTTCTTCCTCGCGCAGGAGCATCAGCTGAAGAACGGCTGGGGACTGAACTATGGGGCGGTCTACACCACGAGCGTGGACCATTCGTACCAGATGTATGAGAATGAAGAATTAAAGAAGAATGAAGAATCCGGGTTGCCGGACGACATCCGGTCGCGCCGCCGCGAGCAGACGCTCAACCTGTATGCCGGCTTCAGCAAGTCGTTCGGCCGGAAGCTGATGACGGATTTCTCGCTGGCCGTGGAGCGCTACAAGATGCCTGTGTGGGACGAGTGGGACGTCTATCCCGTCCTCAACCTGACTTATCTGCCTGCCGACGGGCACATCCTCCAGCTCAACTTCAGCAGCGACAAGAGCTATCCCGACTATTGGGCCGTACAGGACGTCGTCTCCTACCTGGGCGGCGGCTACAGCGAGATACACGGCAACCCCCTGCTGAAGCCTGCCATCGACTATTCCACCTCGCTGACCTATATCCTGAAGTCGAAGTATGTCTTCCGCGCCTGGTTCAACCACACCAAGGACCGCGCCGTACAGACGCTCTACCAGTCGCCCGACGAACTGCTGGAGCTGTACAAGTACCTGAACTTCGACTTCGAGCAGCAGGCGGGCCTCCAGGCCTCCGTCCCCTTCAAGGCCGGACAGTGGCTCAACTCGCGCCTTACCCTCATCGGCCTGTGGATGCGACAGAAAGACAGCGACTTCTATGACCTGCCCTTCGACCGCCACCGCCTGCTGGGCATCGCCGTGCTGAACAACACCTTCACCCTGAGCCGCAAGCCCGACATCCGCCTGACTGTTGATGGACGTCTGCAAGGCCGCGCCATCCAGGGTATCTACGATATTCCCACATGCGGCGACCTTTCGGCCACGTTGCGCTACACCTTTCTCGGCGGCAATGCCGTGCTCACCGCCTGGTGTCGTGACATCCTGCAGACCTCGATGCCCTGTCCGCAGATACGCTACGAACACCAGTGGGTGACGAACGAGTACTCCAGCTTCCGCAGCGTTGGCCTTTCCTTCGCCTGGAAGTTCGGCGGCTACAAGGAGAAGAAGCGCGAGGCGGTGGATACGTCGCGGTTCAAGTAAAAAATAGTATCTTTGCCGGACCGAACTTTTGAAAGAATTAAGAATATGAAGAAAACATCTTTGTTGAGCATCTGCTTCCTCTGCCTGCTGTGTCTGTCGGCTTGGGGAGAAGTAACTCCGGTCGATACGATACCTTTCGAACTGGGTGCCGACAGCCGCCTGTATGTGACAGTCTATATCAATGGGCAGGACGACCGCCCCTTGCGTTTCCTGCTGGATACGGGAGCGACGGACGTGGTGCTCAATGCCAATTCGCCGCGGACCGAAGGGCTTGCCGCCTTTACGGGAAGTGTGGAGAACAGTGGCGCCAATTCGGTGGAGACCATCCCTTCCACAGCCCCCTCGCAGGTGGTGAGGATGGGCAGCCGGGCCATTTCCGGCCTGAAGTTGATAGCTATTCCTTATCCGCCCGATGCCTGGGACGGTGTGCTGGGGCTGTCTTACCTGAGGAATTTCGATGTCTGCATCGATTATCGGCGGAAAGCCATCTTCCTGTATGAGTTGGGCGACGGGCAGAAGGCGGTATCGGACAAGGCTGTCAGGCTGAAGATGGACTATCGTTTGGGAGTGCCGGTCGTACCGGTCGGCGTAAAGGTCAATGGGGTAGATTATCAGGTGTCGGTAGAAGTGGATACGGGTTCCGACCGTGTGTTCGATCTCAATACACCCTTTGTCCGTCGCAACGGCCTGCTGGGCACGCAGAAACCCTTTGCCATCTCGCGCATAGCCGGTACGGTGAAGGACGGCGGCGAACTTCAGAACGTATATTTCGACTCGGTATCGTTGGACTGGTTGGCGTTACCCCGCATCCCCGGAGCTTTTTCTACCGTTACGACTGGAGTACAAGCGAGCGAAGCAATGGACGGTGTGTTAGGAAACAACTTCCTACAGCGTTTCAATCAGCTCTATGACTTCAAGAACAATGATCTCTATCTGGAAGTGAACGACCGGCTCTACACTCCCTTCTATGATTTTTTGGTTCGTTGAATAAAGGGATTGTTCTTCTTTTTCGGATTATTTGGTAATGTCGAACAGATAAGCCATTTTGATTCCTATCACCCCGTGGGCAGCACGGGCGAAATAATCTTTCTTGGTGCTGTGGTAGAAATCGGAGAGGCCATAGTAATAGCGTCCTTCTACTTGGAAATGGCCGACTTTGGTGCGCAGTTCTACACCGAGGCCGGCCGTTATACCATAATCGAACTTGTTTTCCACATCCATGTCATGCTGTTCGGTGGTAAGGTTGGAATAGTTTTCCCACGGACCGCTTTGTGTGTAGCTTTCGTTCAGGAAGAAACCGATCTGCGGTCCGGCGTTTAGGAAGAATTGCAGGCCGTGGCCTTCCTTGCCGAATGCCAGATGGGCCAGGAACGGCAGTTCGACGTAATTCATCTTGCGCGTGTATTGCAGGTCGGGATAGTCTTCGTAGAACTCATCCCATCCGTGTTGTGAATAGTTGACTTCCAGTTGGACACCACAAATCATTCTGAAGAAACGTTCGGAGACATAGCGCAACGTGATGCCTCCTACGGGAGCCATTATGTTTTTCTGTTGTACGCTGGGCGAAAAGCTGACACTGTTGAGGTTGACACCGCCGTTGATGCCGACGGTGAAGTTGTAGCGCTGTTCTCCCACCTGAGCTTGCACGGGAACAGTCAGGGCGGAGAGGAACAGGATGGCGGGAAGTATGGTTTTCAGTTTCATTATTCAACGTTCAATTCTCAATTTTCATCTCTCAATTCTCAACTCTCAATCAGTCAAAGTCCAGTTTGAGCAACTCGTAGTTTTTGGTAAAACGCACGAAGAATACTTTTCGGTTGATGAAGCCTCCCCAGTTGTTGACGCGCTGGAACTTGAAGCCCGTCTGAATGGGATTGACTTGCAGGCGATCCAGATTGTCTTCAAGCTTGGAACCGTATTGTGACAAACCTTTCAGGAAGAAATATCCCGTGTCGAATCCTAAGATGCCATATTTCGGGTAGCGCTCTTCCAGGTCTTTGCCATACCAGTGACGGTAGTTGCGGGTGAAGTTGGAGGCTGCTGGCAACAGGTTGTTGGTATAGAAAGACGAATAAAAATAAGTATCGAGTTCGAAGAACGATTCCAGATGATCCTTGGTATAGGTCTGCCATTCGGGATAGCCGAACAGATGGCATTGCATCTCGGGATGTTGGCGTACGGCCAGTGTCAGGTGTGGCAGGAGTTTGATGAGCGTAAGGTTGCTGCCCGATGTAGGGATGAAGATATTCTCATAGCCGGCTCGCATGGCAGCACTGAGCGATGCTTCTTCGGAATTGTCTGCCAGGGAAACCATCGGAATGGAACGGCTGCGCAATTCTTCTTTCAGGCCTTTGATGAAGTCTGCCTTTTCCTTGGCTCCTTCTTTGGCTTCGATGAAGATGACATTGGGGCGGCTGAAAGTACGCAGGAAGTGGTCGTAGACCTCAGAATAGAGATAGGACTGCGGCGTATTGATCTGGTAGACGCAGGGATTGCGGAACACCGAATTGTCTTTCGACGTGAAGGGGATGACCAGTCGGATGTCTTTCTTTTGGGCAAATTCGGCCAGTGGCTGGATATGCTGCTGGTAAAGCGGGCCGAAAATGATATTTACGTCCTGCATCTCGCGGCGGGAAAGGATGCTTTGCAACGAAGCGTTTTCAGGACCGGAGTTGTAGGTATAAAGGTCGAACGATACACCTTGGCGCTTCAGGCTGTCGACGGCCATCAGCAGTCCTTCGTAGTATTCGAGCATACGGGTAGACTCGCTTTTCTGAATGCCTTCGGGTAGTAAAGGCAGGATGATGGCAGCCTTTACGGTAGCGTATTTCTTGGCTTTCTTGTCGTTTTCTTCGAACAGTTCGCGGTCGGTGAGCGGTTTCTGTTCCGTTGTCTTGTCTGGACGGGCTTCGCGTGCATAAGGAATGCAGAGGAAGGAGCCGCGCTTGATTTTGTTTTCGCCTTTCAGTTCGGGATTGGCGGCAATGAGCTCTTCTTCCGTGATGCCATATTCACGGCTGATGCTGTAGATGGTTTCGCGGCGCTTTACTTTATGCATGTCGCGGCAGTTGGGTTTGAGCATTTCGGGCTCTTTCGGTTGTTCTTTGGGAACTTCGACTGTCGTTTCAGGTGTCTTGGCGGGGATGCGGATAACTTGTCCTGTGCGGAAATTATTTGCATCCAGGCCGGGATTGGCTTCACAAATGGCTTGTACCGATACGCCGTACAGGTTGCTGAGGCGGTAGAGCGTTTCGCCTGCGGCGATGGTGTGGAAAGTTTCCTGCGTCTGGCTTTCTTTCTTGCGGGGAATGCGCAGGGTGCGTCCTACGTATATCTTTTCGTCACTACCCGGATTCAGTCGGACAATGTCGGACTGGCTGATGCCATACATGCTGGCGATGGAGTAAAGGCTTTGACCTTTTTCGATGGTATGCAAAAAGTATGTCTGGTTTTCTTGTGCACGGATGCCGAAGCTGCAGGCTGTAGCCAGCAACAGGGTGCAAAGGGTGCGTTTGGCTGTTTTCATTCCAATCATTCGTTCGGTTTTAATAAAAATAATACCCAAAGTTGCCGCAAAGTTAACAAATCTGTCGCATTTCAGCCAAAGGATTGAGTTAAGAAATAATATTGTGTTGCTCCAAAGCCGAAAAAAGCGCAGTACCAGCTGATATTCGCCAAGAAACGTTTATTTTTGCAAGTTGAATAAAATGCAGTCGGATATGCAAGAAGAAAACGAATATATCAATGTCTACGGAGCCAGGGTACACAACCTGAAGAACATCGACGCACAGATTCCGCGAAACAGCCTGACAGTCATCACGGGGCTGAGCGGTAGTGGCAAGTCTTCGCTGGCTTTCGACACCATCTTTGCCGAGGGACAACGGCGTTACATCGAGACGTTCTCGGCCTATGCTCGCAACTTCCTGGGTAATCTGGAGCGTCCTGACGTGGACAAGATAACGGGTCTGAGCCCCGTCATCTCCATCGAACAGAAGACGACGAACAAGAACCCGCGTTCTACCGTGGGTACTACGACCGAAATCTACGACTTCCTGCGTCTGCTCTATGCCAGGGCAGGCGAGGCCTATTCGTACCTCAGCGGCGAGAAGATGGTGAAATATACGGAGGAACAGATTCTGGATCTCATTCTGAAGAAGTACAAAGGCAAGCGCATCTATCTGCTTGCTCCGCTGGTACGCAACCGTAAGGGACACTACAAGGAACTGTTCGAGCAGGTGAGGAAGAAAGGCTACTTGTACGTCCGCGTGGACGGCGAACTGAAGGAAGCACTTCCAGGCATGAAGCTGGATCGCTACAAGAACCACGATGTGGAAGTCGTAATCGACAAGCTGGTGGTGGCCGATAAGGACGATACGCGACTGAAAGGCAGTGTGGCTACGGCCATGCGCCAGGGCGACGGGCTGATGATGATACTCGACGCACAGACGGAAAGCGTGCGCCATTACAGCAAGCGACTGATGTGCCCCGTGACGGGCCTGTCCTACAAGGAGCCTGCTCCCCATAACTTCTCATTCAACTCACCCCAAGGCGCCTGTCCCCGATGCAAGGGGCTGGGCGTAGTGAACCAGATAGACATCGACAAGGTGATCCCCGATCGTGACCTGTCCGTGTACAACGGGGCCGTCGTGCCGTTAGGAAAATATAAGAACAGCATGATCTTCTGGCAGATCGAAGCTTTGTTGGAGAAGTATGATGCCAATCTGAAGACGCCGGTCAAGGACCTGCCCGATGAAGCTATCGACGAGATACTCAACGGTTCGGACGAACGGCTGAAGATCAAGAGCCAGTTGGTGGGTACGTCGTCGGACTACTTCACAACCTACGAAGGTGTGGTGAAGTACATCCAGCTGTTGCAGGAGCGTGACCCTTCGCCTACGGCACAGAAGTGGGCGGAGCAGTTTGCCCGCACGGCTACCTGTCCTGAGTGCCATGGAGCCAAGCTGAACCGCGAAGCTCTTTCTTTCCGCATCCACGACAAGAACATTCAGGAGCTGGCCACGATGGACATCAGCGAACTCTACGAATGGCTGATGCACGTGGAAGAACACCTCAGCAACAAGCAACGGCAGATAGCCGTGGAGATACTCAAGGAGATACGCACCCGTCTGAAGTTCCTGCTCGACGTGGGATTGGACTACCTTTCGCTCGACCGCAGTTCGATGAGCCTGTCCGGCGGTGAGAGCCAGCGCATCCGACTGGCCACGCAGATAGGTTCGCAACTGGTGAACGTGCTCTATATCTTGGATGAGCCGAGTATCGGCTTGCACCAGCGTGACAACCTGCGTCTGATTAATTCGCTGAAGGAGTTGCGCGACATCGGAAACTCTGTCATCGTGGTGGAGCACGACAAGGACATGATGCTGGCCGCCGACTACGTGATAGACATGGGCCCCAAGGCAGGACGCCTGGGTGGCGAAGTGGTGTTCGAAGGTACACCCCGCCAGATGCTCCAGACGCATACGCTGACTTCGCAATACCTGAATGGTGAACGTGCCATCGAGGTGCCCAAAGAGCGCCGCAAAGGCAACGGGCACAGCCTGTGGCTGCGCGGAGCTCGTGGCAATAACTTGAAGAACGTGGACGTGGAGTTCCCCTTGGGCAAGCTCATCTGCGTGACGGGTGTGTCGGGCAGCGGAAAGTCCACCCTCATCAACGAAACCCTGCAGCCCATCCTGTCGCAGAAGTTCTACCGTTCTCTGCAAGACCCCTTGCCCTACGACAGCATCGAGGGACTGGAATACATCGACAAGGTAGTGAACGTCGACCAGTCGCCCCTGGGACGCATGCCGCGCTCCAATCCTGCCACTTATACAGGCGTGTTCAGCGACATCCGCAACCTGTTCGTCGGACTGCCCGAAGCGAAGATACGCGGCTACAAGCCCGGTCGCTTCTCGTTCAACGTGAGCGGCGGCCGTTGCGAAGCCTGTCAGGGTAACGGCTACAAGACTATAGAGATGAATTTCCTGCCCGACGTCTATGTGCCCTGCGAGGTGTGCCACGGCAAGCGCTACAACCGCGAGACGCTGGAGGTGCGCTTCAAGGGCAAGTCCATTGCCGACGTGCTCGACATGACCATCAACCGCGCCGTGGAGTTCTTCGAGAACGTGCCGCAGATACTGAACAAAATCAAGGTCATTCAGGATGTGGGCCTGGGCTACATCAAGCTCGGACAGTCCAGTACCACACTCTCGGGCGGCGAGAGCCAGCGCGTCAAGCTGGCTACGGAGCTGTCCAAGCGCGACACGGGCAAGACGCTCTACATCCTCGACGAGCCCACCACGGGTCTGCACTTCGAGGACATCCGCGTGCTGATGAATGTGCTGGAGCGGTTGGTGGACAAGGGCAATACGGTGATTGTCATCGAACACAACCTGGACGTCATCAAGATGGCCGACTACATCATCGACATGGGGCCCGAAGGCGGCAAGGGCGGGGGAGAAGTCCTGTCGTGCGGCACGCCCGAGGAGGTGGCGATGAGTGGCAAGGGATATACGCCGAAGTTCCTGAAAGAGGAATTAGGGATATAACAGGAAGGTGTTGTTTGTCAGAGAAATACGAGTTTATTTTAGTTTAAGGAAAATAAACTGTTAGTTTATACGGATTAAACTGCCAGTTTAAAGGCAGTAAACTGATAGTTTAAAGCTATTAAACTGGCAGTACAAAGGCGTTGAACTGAGAGTACAAACGGATTGAAGCAATGCATTGCTTCGGAAATATAGGAAAGAACAATGAAGAAGATCAATAAGACCAATGCAGCCCGGCTGCTGGACAAGGCTAAGATAGCCTATGAACTCATCCCCTACGAGGTGGACGAAAGCGACCTGAGCGCGGTACACGTAGCCGCCAGCCTGGGCGAGAATATAGATTGTGTGTTCAAGACCCTCATCCTGCACGGCGATAAGACGGGCCATTTTGTCTGCGTCATCCCCGGCGAACACGAAGTGGACCTGAAGCTGGCCGCCAAAGTGTCGGGCAACAAGAAGTGCGACCTCATCCCCGTAAAGGAACTGTTGCCCCTGACGGGCTACATCCGTGGCGGCTGTTCGCCCATCGGGATGAAGAAGCCTTTCCCCACGTACATCCACGAGACGTGCCTCCAGTTTCCCTACATCTACATCAGTGCGGGGCAGCGCGGCCTCCAGCTGAAGCTCGACCCGAAGGATTTGATTCGGGAAACGGGAGCGGAAGTTTGTCAGCTTTTTTAGGATATATGGGGCAAATGTCTTATATTTGCGCAAAATAACTCAATTTATTAATCTTAATTTCTACAACATTATGTTTGAAGGGCAACCTAAAGGTCTCTATGCTTTGGCGCTCGCCAACACAGGCGAACGTTTCGGCTACTACACGATGCTGGCCATCTTTGTTTTGTTTCTGAAGGCCAACTTCGGTTTGTCGGCAGCCATGGCCGGCACTATTTATTCTACGTTTCTGGCATTAGTTTATTTCCTCCCGTTCATCGGTGGTATCCTGGCCGATAAGTTCGGTTACGGCAAGATGGTGAAGATCGGTATCGTCGCCATGTTTGCAGGCTACGTGCTGCTGGCACTCCCGTTGGGTAGCAGTACGATGGGAATGATCGCCATGTTTGCTGCACTGGTGGTTATCAGCAGCGGAACGGGTTTGTTCAAAGGCAATTTGCAAGTAATGGTGGGCAATCTGTATGACTCACCCGAATATTCTGCCAAGCGTGACTCGGCTTTCAGTATTTTCTATATGGCCATCAACATCGGTGCCTTGTTTGCTCCTACAGCAGCTGTAGCCATGATGGAATATGCTCAGAAAAGCTGGGGTGTGAGTGTAAACGACTCCTATCACTTTGCTTTCGCCGTGGCTTGCGTGTCATTGATTGTGTCCATGGCTATCTATTACGGTTTCCGTAGCACCTTCAAGCATGTAGAAGGCAGCGGCAAGAAAGCCGGCGGCAAGCAGGACGCAGCTGTCGAAGAGCTTTCTCCGCGCGAGACGAAAGACCGTATCGTGGCTCTCTGCCTGGTATTTGCCGTGGTTATTTTCTTCTGGATGGCTTTCCATCAGAACGGTTTGACACTGACATATTTTGCCGATGAATTTACAGCCAAGAGTTCAGTCGGACTCGAGAGCATGATGTTCAGCGTGTGGAATCTGGTAGCTGTCATCTTCATCGTATATGCTCTGTTCTCTCTCTTCCAGTCGAAGACGGGTAAGGGCAAGGCTATTTCGGGTGTCGTTATCCTGCTGGCAGTTCTCTTCCTGGTATATCGTTATTCCGCTATCGAAGGTGCTACGCCGGTGGATGCTCCTATCTTCCAGCAGTTCAACCCCTTCTTTGTAGTAGCGCTGACACCGGTATCGATGGCAATCTTCGGTTCGCTGGCACGTAAGGGTAAGGAACCTTCTGCTCCGCGCAAGATCGGTTTGGGTATGCTGGTGGCTGCCTGCGGTTATGTACTGATGATGTTTGCTTCCTTTGGTTTGCTGACTCCTAATGCTCAGGCTGCTGCCGTAGAGGCTGGTACAGCTACGTTCGTATCGCCCAACTGGCTGGTGTCTACTTATCTGGTATTGACATTTGGTGAATTGTTGCTCTCTCCGATGGGTATCTCGTTCGTATCGAAGGTGGCTCCTCCGAAGTACAAGGGTATGATGATGGGTGGCTGGTTTGTGGCTACTGCCATCGGTAACTATCTGACAGCCGTTGCAGCCTGGTTGTGGGGCGATCTTAACCTGTGGATCGTATGGGGCGTTTTGATGGGCCTCTGCCTGCTGGCTGCTCTGTTTATCTTCTCTGTGATGAAGAAACTGGAAAAAGTAGCTTAATTGATATTGATATAAGGATATAAAGAAAGTGGGGCAGGATTTTCCTGCCCCACTTTTTTTATAACTCCATTCCCATGATATAGTCATTCATATAGTAACCGTTACCGATAGGAAAGTCACCTTCACGCACCTTCGTCATGCCCATGTGTTGGTAGAAGCCGAGGGCAGGATTGTGGCGGTTGACGTTGAGTTCCATACGGCAGGGAGCGGGATGTACTTCCTTGATGTACTTGATGGCCTCGCGGAAAAGGAAGCTGCCGCAGTGTGCTTTCTGGAAGT
>OHAQ01002514.1_pt1 | contig 13264 bp, 9 predicted proteins | sample 1577111 | NCBI WGS metagenome assembly OHAQ01 (sample SAMEA3541549, study PRJEB24748) | human gut metagenome | biome: human gut; feature: human-associated habitat; material: faeces | place: China | collected 2012 | reverse complement strand
TCGATCTGCTTCTCATCGAGTTTCGTCCCGAGCGTTACAGTCGTCAGCGACTGGGTTTCGCCGCGCGTGAAAACAGCCGAACCGTGCGCCGCGGGCAGGTAATCCACCTCGCACCAGATCGGACGGATCTCGGTGGTCTTACGGCCGTCCAGACGTATCCCCTCGTCGAGAATCATGTTGCGCATCGCTTTTTTCAGCACGTCATCGTGGAAATAACGCTTGATCAATGCGCCTTTTTCCGCCAGGAATTCTTCGCTGAATTGCGCTTCGAATTCGGCTTCCAGCGCATCGAATTTCTCCGAACGCTCGTGTTTCGCAGTCATCGACTTCGCGATCTCGTAAGCTTTGTCGTACGTGGCGGCGATCACCTGTTGGCGCAATTCCTCGTCGTTGCTTTCGTGGCAGTAGGTGCGTTTCACGTCCTTACCCAACTCTTTTGAAAGTTCGATCTGCGCGGCACAGTGCTTTTTGATCTCTTCATGAGCGAATTTGATGGCGTCGAGCATGACCGCTTCGGACACCTCTTTCATCTCGCCTTCGACCATCAGGATGTTGTCGATCGTACCGCCGACCATGATGTCCAGGTCGACGTCGGGCATCTGCGAGAAGGTCGGGTTGATGCAGTACTCGCCGTTGATGCGCGCCACGCGCACCTCCGAAATCGGGCCGCCGAAGGGGATGTCCGACACGGCCAGTGCGGCCGAGGCGGCCAGACCGGCCAGCGCGTCGGGCTGGATGTCCTTGTCGGCCGAGATGAGGTTGACCGTCACGTAGACCTCGGCGTGGTAGTCCGACGGGAAGAGCGGGCGCAGCGCACGGTCGATCAGACGCGCTACGAGCACCTCGCTGTCGTTGGCCTTGCCCTCACGCTTCATGAAACCGCCCGGATAGCGGCCGCATGCGGCGTATTTCTCCTTGTATTCCACCTGCAACGGCATGAAGTCCGTGTCGGGTTTTGCATCTTTGGCGGCCACGACCGTCGCAAGGAGCATCGTATCGCCCTGTTTCACGACAACCGAGCCGTCGGCCTGCTTGGCCAGTTTGCCGGTCTCGATCATGATCTCGCGTCCGTCGGCGAGCGTGATGAACTTCTGAACGGCGTTGTACAGCTTCTTTTCTTCCATAACGTCAAATAATATACTTCGAATCTTGAATTTTCATGCAAAATGGAGCGGCCACCCGCAGTGACTGCCCCATTTTCCGGCACCCGTACTATTTACGGAGATTGAGCGTCTTGATGATGGCGCGATAGCGCTCGATGTCGATCTCCTTGAGGTACTCGAGCAACTGGCGGCGCTTGCCGACCAGACGCAGCAGCGCGCGCTGCGTACCGAAGTCGTGACGGTTGCTCTTCATGTGCTCCGTAAGGTGGCTGATACGGTAAGAGAACAACGCGATCTGGCTCTCAGGCGAACCCGTGTCGGTGTTGGACTTTCCGTACTGACCGAAAAGCTCCTGCTTTTTTTCTGCTGTTAAATAAGCCATTTTGAAAGATTTATTCGTTCCACTCTACGACGCATTCCCCTTACTATGAAATCACGCCAGAGCGTGGCGCAAAGGTACACTAAATTTATTTAGAAACCAATTGTTTGGCCGAAAAAAAGCATACTCCGCCCGCGCTTCGTGCGTCGATTCCCGCGAAATTCGCCATATTCGGCTTGCGCCTTGGATACTCCCGCCCGGCAAAATGCAAACGAGTTTGCTTTTGCCCTCGCTTATCCGTATCTTTGACTGCGTCTTAATACTTCGTCTCGGCATAATCAAGCTGACGCTTGCTTTCGCGCTCGATTTTCCGTATCTTTGACTTCGTCGAAGACACTCCCGTTCGGCAATGTTCAAATAAATTTGACATTGCTCTCACTTATCCGTATCTTTGTCGCGGATTCAACTTTTCCATACGATGAAATTCTCCGCATACCGCCTCGTCCTGCTCCTCGCAGCGCTGCTCTGCGTGGCAGGCTGCCGCCCGTCGACGCACTACGTCACGGTCGAGGGTTCCGTACTCGGAACGACCTTCCGCATCAAAGCCCGGACGACCCTGCCGGCCGACGAAATCTACACCGAAGTCATGGCGCTCGACGAAGAGATGAAACATTCGATGTCGATCTTCGACGAGACGTCGCTGCTGAGCCGCATCAACCGCGGCGAGAGCGACTCGCTCGACAGCCACCTGATCTACAACATTCTGGCCGCCGACTCCGTGAGCCGTCTGAGCGACGGCATGTACGACATCACCGTCAAACCGCTCGTCGAAGCGTGGGGTTTCGCCGGAAAAGAGGGACAGAAAACACCGAACATCGATTCGATCCTGCCGCTGGTGGGCTACCGCAAAATCCGCATCGAAGGGAACCGGCTCGTCAAGGACGATCCGCGCATCCAGCTCGACTTCAACTCGATCGGCAAGGGCTACATGGTCGACCTGATCGCCCGCATGCTCGAACGAAACGGCTCGGAGAACTACCTGGTGACGATCGCCGGCAGCGGCCGCTGCCGGGGTGTGAACGAGCAGGGCGGAAAATGGCGCATCGGCATCGAAACCCCTTACGACAACAATTTCTCGGACCGGGATCTGCAACGTATCGCGGAGGTGACCGACATCAGCTACACCACTTCGGGCAACTACCGCCGCTTCTACTATACCCCCGACGGCCGCAAGATCGCACACACGATCGACCCCGTCACAGGCCGGAGCGCCGTCTCGCGGCTGCTCTCGGCCACGGTCTTCTGCGACAATGCCGCACGCGCCGACGCGCTGGGGACGATGTTCATGTCGCTCGGCTCGGAACGCGCCGTGGCGAAGGCCCGCGAACTGGAACGCGAAGGGGTGATGGCCTACTTCATCTTCGCTACCGAGAAGGCCGACGGGCGACAGCGCGACGAATCCCCCGACGATTACGAAACATGGGCTTCGCCGGCCCTCGAAAAACTGTTGAAACGTTAACCTATCCATGCAAAAAGCGCTCTTTCTCTACAATCCCGCCGCAGGACGCGGCCGCATCGCCCGCAACGTCGGGGGCATCGTGGACATCTTCTCCGAAAACGGGTGGGAACTCACGCCCGAAAAGATCGACTTCGGACGCAACCCGTTCGACGCGCATCCCGACATCCGGATGGTCGTCGCCGCCGGCGGCGACGGCACGGTCAATTACGTCGTCAACCGGATGCGCGAACGGGGGCTGTCGCTCGAACTGGGCATCATCCCCGCAGGCACGGCCAACGATTTCGCCGGCATCGTCGGCATGGCCAAGGACCCGCTCGAAGCGGCCCGACAGATCGTCACGGGCGAGGTGCAGGCGCTCGATTGCGGCGTGGTCAACGGACTGCATTTCGTCAACATCTTCTCGTTCGGCATCTTCACCACCACTTCGCAGCGCACGCCCGACGAACGCAAGCACCGTCTGGGCAAGCTGGCCTATATCATGGAGGGCATCAAGGAGCTGCGCCATATGCACGCCATTCCGCTGCATGTGCGCACCGAGAGCGGGGAGTTCGATTTCAACGCACTCATGGCACTCGTCTTCAACGGCGAGACGGCCGGCGGGTTCCGGCTGGCCAATACGTCGAGCGTGCGCGACGGAATGTTCGACTGCCTGCTGCTCGAAAAGCGCAACTTCCTCGTATCCTGCTTCGCCATGGTACGCTACCTCTGCGGCGGCCATCCCCGCAGCGTCCGGCACCTGCGCGCAGCGACGTTGCAGATCTCCTCGCCCATCGACGAACCCACCGACGTCGACGGCCAGCGGGGCGCCCGCTTCCCGCTCGACGTGCGCTGCCTGCCCGGCCTGCTGCGCGTGGTCTGCCCGCGCGACGGCAGAAGATAATCCGGCCCGGCCTCTCCCGCACCGAACGGATTCGAAGACGATTTCCGGTGAATAAATTCCGAATTCGTTCGTTAATCGCCGTTTTTTGTTACCTTTGCCGTCGATTCGGACAATCGATGAGACGAAAAACAGGCTATAAGATCCTGCTTGCCGCGATGATGGCGCTGGCCATTGCCAACGTTTACGTGGGCAAGGCGCTCGACGTGCACGCCAACGACCCGCTTTCGCGGGCCGAATGCGCCGCTTCGGGCAGCGACGCCACCGTCGAAGAGTACTGCCTGATCTGCCATTTCCACCTGGCGGCCTGCACCGAGGCGGAGTCCTTCCTGCCGACGCTCGTCACCCTCTTCGAAGAGCGTCTCTACCGATGCTATCTCGCCGGAGGCTCTTCGCCCGTCCTCCACGGGTACGGCCTGCGCGCACCTCCCGCCGCGGTCTGACATTCCGACGCCGGATGTACGCATCCGGCCCGTACAACCGATCCCGCGATCGGTATCCGGACATTCCTTATCCACTAAATCCATCGCATGAAATCATATATTCTGCTGCTGGGCCTGCTGCTCGGCGGCTTTACGGCATATGCAGACTCCACTGCCAAAAAGGAGACCGAAGCCATCCTGATCGGCCACGTCGTCGACAGCCGCAGCGGCGAACACCTCCCCTTCATCACCATCACCGTCAAGGGAACGACGATCGGCACCACGACCGACGTCTCGGGCCACTACCTGCTGGGCAACCTGCCGGTAGGACGACCGCTCACTGTCGTGGCACAGTCGGTCGGCTACAAATCCGCCGAACGGAGCGTCACGCTCGGCGCCCACTCCACCACGGAACTGAATTTCGAACTGGAAGAGCAGGCCGTCGACGTCGGCGAAGTGGTGGTCGAAATCGACCGCAACTCGGTCATCCGCAAGGAGACGCCGTCGCTGGTCAACATTCTCAACAGCAAGCTGTTCGAACGAACAAACGCCGCCACGCTGGCCGACGGTCTGAGTTTCCAGCCAGGCGTGCGCGTCGAGGACGGATGTCAGAACTGCGGCTTCGCGCAGGTACGCATCAACGGTCTGGACGGCCACTATTCGCAAATCCTGCTCGACTCGCGGCCGCTCTTCTCGGCCCTCAACGGCGTCTACGGTCTCGAACAGATTCCCGCCAACATGATCGAGCGCGTGGAGGTGATCCGCGGCGGCGGATCGGCGCTCTTCGGCGCGTCGGCCATCGGCGGCACGATCAACATCATCACCAAGGAGCCGCTGCGCGACTGGGCCGAGATCGGCCATACGCTCATGTCCGTGGGATGCAGCGGCGCCTACGACAACAACACGACGATCAACGCCTCGCTGGTAAGCAACAACCGCAAGGCGGGCATCTACGTCTACGGGCAGAACCGCTACCGTTCGGGCTACGACCACGACGGCGACGGCTACACCGAACTGCCCAACCTGCGCAACCAGATGTTCGGCATGCGCTCCTACCTGCGCACGGGCGACCACTCGAAGCTGACGCTCGAATACCACGGCATCAACGAGTTCCGCCGCGGCGGAAACCGGCTCGACCTGCCGGCGCACGAAGCCAACATCACCGAGCAGACCGATCACAACATCAACGGCGCGTCGGTGGCCTTCGACCTCTTCTCGCGCGACGACCGCACGCGCCACCTGAGCGTCTACTCGGCCGTGCAGCAGACCACACGCAAGAGTTACTACGGCGGCACGGGCGAAGGCGCGACCGACGAAGAGCTCGAAAACGCCCGCAAAGCCTACGGCCGCACCGACGGACTGACGGTCATCAGCGGCGCGCAGTTCCTGCAACGATTCGAACGGCTGCTGTTTCTCCCCTCCGAACTGACGCTCGGCGTGGAGCACAGCTACGACCACATCGACGACGTGACGATCGGCTACGACATGCGCACGAATCAGAAGGTACACATCCTCAGCGGCGTGATCCAGAACGAGTGGAAGGCCCGCAAATGGAGTTTTCTGCTCGGCGGCCGGTTCGATCACCACAACATGGTCGACCACGTGATCTTCTCGCCGCGCATCAACCTGCGCTACAACCCCACCGAACAGATCAACCTGCGGCTGAACTACGCCGGCGGCTTCCGCGCACCGCAGACCTTCGACGAAGACCTGCACATCGCCCTCGTGGGCGGCGAACGCGTGGTCACGCAGCTCGACCCCGACCTGCGCGAGGAGCGTTCGAACAGCCTCAGCGCCTCGATCGACCTCTACCGCTCCTTCGGCAGCGTGGAGACCAACCTGCTCGTCGAAGGCTTCTACACCGCACTCGACCATATCTTCGCCACGCGCTACCTGCCCGAACCCAACGAAAAGGGCGAAACAGTGCTCGAACGATACAACGGCGGCGGAGCGACCGTGGCAGGCGTCAACGTCGAGGCGAAGGCGGCCTTCTCCCGCTGGTTCGACTTGCAGGCCGGCATCACATGGCAGCGCAGCCGCTACGAACACGCCCAGCATTGGAGCGACGACGCGCCCGACGAACGCCGCATGTTCCGTTCGCCCGACTGGTACGGCTACCTGACGGCCAACTTCGTCCCCGTGCAGCGGTTCGACATCTCGCTGTCGGGCACCTACACCGGAGAGATGCTCGTCCAGCACGCCGCAGGTTCGGGCACGCCGGTCGACGTGGCAGTCACCACGCCCGACTTCTTCGCGCTGAACGTCAAACTGGCCTACGAATTCCCGATCCTCCGAACGCTCACCCTGCAACTCAACGCCGGCGTGCAGAATCTCTTCGACTCCTACCAGTCGGATTTCGACCAGGGCTGGGAGCGCGATTCCGGCTACGTCTACGGGCCGTCGCTGCCGCGCAGCTGGTTCGTCGGGGCGAAAATCCGCTTCTGACACAAAACGGGGAGTCCCATCGAGACTCCCCGTTCGCATTTCCGCCATCGCGTCAGTCGGCTTCGCTCCATCGCCGATCGACGAACTGCGGACGAGCCGTCGGGAACATCGCCCCGATCGGTTCCTCCGCAATACGTGCAGGAACAGCATCGGCCCCGGCAGCACGGGCCGGAGCATCGAATTCGACGAAACGCTCCCACGAGTACTCCTCGCCCGCCGCAGCCATCGCCTTCTTGTAAATGGAATAGCGGCTCGGTGCATTGAAGCCGAGATCGCCCCCGTTGTTGCCCATGAACGAACTTTCCGTAGGACGATAGACACCGTAGGCGCATCCGCCCGCACCCTCATAAATTCCGACCGTCCCCGCATACAGGGGATTCGCGATGAAATCCGCCCACAGGACAGAGGCCGGATCATCCGTTACGTCGACATTCTCCCACCAGCCCTGCGCATGACGGCGTTCGATAACAGCGATTCCCTCCGCATCGATCCGGTAGCCCTGCCTGATGATATACTCCTCGTCGAGTTTGCCGAAGCCGTGACCGCAGACCTCGTGGAGCACCAGGAATTCGAGCTCGGGCTCCCAAAAACCCGTCGCACAGTAACCCACCGAGGAGTTGTCCTCGTATTGCCGGCACATACCGACGGCGCCGTCGATCTCTCCCCCGAAATTCTCGATCACACCGATAGCCGCCCGCGTCGGATCCAGCCCAGGTATCTTGCGCGCATACTCGAACGCTTTCGAATCCTCTTTGCGGCGATCGAACAACGAGGCATTCTCCTCGGCGATCGTCTCGTTGGCCGAGACGGTCCGCACGAAATGGACATCGAAATAGGGGCGCAGCGAGGCATAAGGCTCCGCCGAGAAGAACGCCTCGGCAGCCTTCCGCATCACCCGTTCGTAGGAGCCGTCGCGATGGTGGAAATCGGCATAGCCGTCGCCCATCAGCACCAGCCCGATCCCCTCGCCCTGCGTATGCCGCTGCAAGGTCACGACCTCCCCGTCGGCCGAATAGTCGGTCGACACGTACTTGTCTGCGAGATACTCGTCCGACATGACGGGCCAATATGGAAATTCGGTCCGATACGATTCGACCAGTGCCGCGGGGACATAGACCATCACGTTGTTGCAACCGAGGACCATCTTCTCGGAGAGTTCGGGCATCGTCGCGAAAGGCAGGTGCAACACACCGAGCGCCTTGCAGTTTTCAAAGGCATCGACGATACGTTCGATACGGCTCTGCACTCCGATCTCGACCGAGCGGAGGGCATGACAGGACTGGAACGTACGGTTCAGTTCGGTCACGGCATCGGGAACCGAAAACCGCTCCAACGCGGTACAGGCGATGAATGCCGCCTCCCCGATCACGTTCAAGCGACTCTGCGGAGCGATCTCGACCGCTTTGAGAGATGCACACATCTCGAAGGCAAACCGGTCGATCGTCTCGACGCTCGCCGGAACCGTCACCCGCTCCAACCCCGAACAGTAGGCAAAGGCATAGGAAGAGATCCGCTTCGTGCCCTCGGGCAGTTCGACCGTTTTCAGCGTGCGGTAAGCCGTACCCGTCGGCGAACCGAACCCGTAGACCGATTCGACCGGTTCGAGGAAGGTCAGCACCCCCTCGCCGTCCGCATAGACATTGCTCTCCACCAGGCGCGGATCGTTGTAGTCGATCGGCAGCCCGTCGGTAGTCGTGTAGCGGATCCGGTAGGCCTCGGCCGAAACGCCGCGCTGCGTAACTGTAATATGCTGTGTCGTCTTGCCGTCGGTGACGGTAACGATGCCCGTGCGAAGCTGTTTGCCGGCATACTCCCCGATTACGAACCGGTAACGCGACGCCGTCAGTCCGCGGGCGGCAGGCAGTTTTTCGGGGATGATCCAAGCGGCATCGGTCGTCACGTCGAAATCGACATTGGCAGCGATCTCAGCGGTGAATTCGCCTCCTTCGGATCCGAATTCATACTCACGCTGAGCGATCAGGATCGCATCGCGCCGCGCCTGCGTGACGGTGACCGTCTGCGGAGGGACACAACCGTCCGCATCGGCAAAGACGATCCGCGCCGTACGGGCGTCATAGGTATCGTTCGGATGGATCAGATAACGGAGCGTATGCGTCGAAGCGGAACGCGTAGCGAGAGGTTCGATCCACTCCTCCTGCGGTTGCTGTACCGTATAGTTCACATTGGAGCGCAATTCGACGGCGATCGTCTCGCCGTCTGCCGACACGACGTAATCCTTCTGCGAAAGCAGCAGGATATGACTTCCGGCCTGATAAACCGTGACGACCTCCTGTTTATCGCCGCTGCGAACCGTGATCGTCGCCCGCCGCGCAGCCAGCTCCTCGCTGGGAAGCGCACGGAAATTGAGCGTCGTACGCTCCAACGCCCGCACCCTCACGGCCGGAATGATCCACTCCCCGGAATCGGGAGTCTCGTAGGTAATCCGATAATCGAAAGCGATATTGGCCTTGACCTCGACGGAAAACGATTCGCCCGCAGCACCGACCTCCACCTTGTCGGAGGTAACGATCAGCGCATCCCGTTGTTTCTGAACGACGACGAACGGCACCTTCATCGCACCGCTGACAACCCGATACGTGGCGCGCCGCTCGTCGAAGGTCTCGTTAGGCAGGGTAACGAAAGCCACCTCGGCCGCTCCCACGCCCTCGGTCATCGAACATTCGCACCAATCGACAGCACCTTCGATATGCCATGCCGCATCGCAATCGATCGAGAGCAGTTTCCGCTCGCCGTCCGAAGCGGTCACTACGGAGGTCGCGCTCAATTCAATCTTCGTGGCGACGGGATCAGGCTGCTCGGCGGTCGACGACTCGCTGCACCCTACCGCCGCAATGCCGAACACAACGGCAAGGAGGGGGGGGGTAATAGTTTCATTACAAGATGTGTTTTATAATTAGGTATGACAAATATACGAATTTTTCAGACAACATCTGCGGATCGCAAGACCGACACGCATATAAAGGCCCGATGACGAACGCACAGGCTGCGCACCACCACGCTATTCCCACACCGAGAAACGACGCACGCAGGCTTTTCGCGCAGCCTGCTGGCAGGCCGCGGCGCTCTCGTCCGTCACGGGAGTATGTCCCTTCGGATCGGGACGGAACGTATTGCCTCCGATATCGGTGCGCAGACAGGGCGCCACGAGCGCCTGGAACCACGTGCAGGCCGCCGTATAACGGCCGCAGCCGAAATCGAGATGGTAGCCGTCGCGCGTGAAATCCGACGGCGGATTGTTGAACTCGCCCGCCCGCAGGTTCTGGATCGCCGTACCGGTGGGAATCACCGTTTCGATCCCGCACTCCTCCGTCACGCGCCGCGCGACGTCGACGACGGCCGCATACATCTGCTGCGGATCGTTGTCGTACTTCGGGAACGCACCGTGGTCGGAGCCCGAGCCGTAGGCCCAAGTCATCTGCCACGCCACGCAGGCGCCGGCATTGGGGCAGTAGAAACGCACCCGTTCGATAAGTCGTTCGAGCCACGGATGATAAGACGTATAGATTCCCGAATAAGCCGAGGATTGCTGAACGACGAGTACGTCCCACCGCTCGTCGCCGACCGCTTCGCGCAGGGTGGCCGCCTCGGAGACCGTCGTCCAACGGTTGTGCTCCGACTTATAATAGGTATATTTCGGTGCGTCGGCGGCATCGAACTCGCAATGCTGCCGCAGCGAACAGCCCGGGTAATAGAGCCGTCCCAGCACGACGTTGCGGATGCCGGCCGCTTCGAGCAGCTCGGGCAGGTACATCATGCCGTCGTCGGTAAAACTGTTGCCCACGCCCAGGATACGGAGCGTATCGGGCCGGACGGGCAACGGAAAGTTGGGTGCTTCGGGCTGCGCGCGCGGCGTCAGCACCGCCAGCAGAGCGAATGCGCAAAGCGCGAAACGAAACAGTTTTTTCATGCCGTTGTCTGATTTAGAGGTGAAAAAGCCGTCCTTCCGCAGGGAGGACGGCCCGTAAAATCCGTTGAGAGCGGCCGCTACTCTTCGTCGGCCTCCTTCATGTTGTGGTAGACGTTCACCACGTCGTCGTCCTCTTCGAGCTTCTCGACCAGCTTCTCGATCGATTCGCGCCCCTCGGCGTCCAGCTCCTTGGTGTCGGTAGGCACCCGCAGCGATTCGCCCGATACGATCTCGAAACCGTTGTCCTCCAACCATTTCTGGATCGTACCGAACTGTTCATAGGGTGCTTCGACCGTGACCGTCGTCTCGTCCTCGGGGCAGAAATCGTCCACCCCCGTATCGATCATGTTCAGCTCCAACTCCTCGAAATCGGTGCCGGCCGGAACGCGGAACTTGAACGAACACTTGTGCTCGAACATGAAGGCCACGCTGCCCGACGTACCCAATGCACCGCCGCACTTGTTGAAATACATGCGCATGCTGGCCACCGTGCGGTTGGTGTTGTCCGTGGCGGTCTCCACCAGGAAGGCGATGCCGTGAGGGCCGTATCCCTCGTAGACCACCTCCTTGTAGTCGGACGTATCCTTCGAGATGGCGCGTTTGATCGCCCGCTCGACATTCTCCTTGGGCATGTTCTCGGCCTTGGCGTTCTGGATCAGAATACGCAGGCGGACGTTGGCCGTCGGATCGGGGCCGCCGGACTTGACGGCGATTTCGATCTCCTTGCCGATTTTGGTAAAAGTGCGGGCCATGTTGCCCCACCGTTTCAGTTTGCGCGCCTTGCGGTACTCAAATGCTCGTCCCATGACAGTTATCTTTTCGTTATTATCTTCAACAGTGGTGCAAAATTACGACATTTCACCGAAAAAGGAAAAAAATCGCCGGCAAAAAACGACCGCCTGCCGGCAGCGGCTCGCTCTCAGGGTTCACTCCCGACGAAGACCGGTGCGCATGCACGCCCCGACCGCACTCGGATGCAACCCCGGATCGGTCCGGCGTCGCCGGCCGCACGCAGGCGGATGTCGGGAAAACGGCCGTCGGGCGTCACGTCGATCGCCGCCCGCGGCCTGCACGAGCATCCACTCCCCGACCTCGTCGGGCTGGTAAAGCCGCACGGTGCCCGACACGTAAGGCCAGCGCAGCCGGTCGCTGCCCCCATCCAATACGAGCTCGGCTCTTCGTGCAGACGACGGTCGACTGACCCTGATCGGCGGGAGGAATCACCTCACCCACGTTCTCCTCCTTTTCGCAGGGGCAGAGCCCGAGCAAAAGCGAGAGCAACAGCACTCCCGAATAATCAGTTCGATACGGGTACAAATACAGCGAAAAAGTTCTCGAGACAATACTTCGTCGAGCACCGACGAAACGGTCACTCCTCGCCGAAGTCGAAGCGCAACTGCACGCAGTCGGCACAGGCTTCGGGCGTGTTGCCCACCGTGAGACCGATGAGCCGCACCTTGCGGCCGTGGAAATCGACGCCCGCGAGCAGTTCCTCCGATACACGGCAGAGCGCTTCGTCGGAGTCGATGGCCGTGAAGAGCGTCTTCGATCGGGTGATCTGGCGGAAGTCGTCGTATTTGAGTTTCAGCACGACGGTCTTGCCCCGGAACTCGTGACGCTGAATGCGGTTCCACACCTCCTCGCGCACGGCCGCCAGCTCCATACTCAGCCGCACGCGGTCGTCGGTATCCTCGGCGAAGGTCGTCTCGGCGCCGACCGACTTGCGCACGCGGTGGGGCTCGACCTCCCGCTCGTCGACGCCGCGCGCATAGCCGTAGTAGGCGTGACCGGCCTTGCCGAAGCGCTGCACGAGCGCCGCCTCGTCCCACTGCCGTAGATCGGCGCCCGTATGAATGCCCATGCGGTGCATCCGCTCGGCCGTCACGGCACCGATACCGAAGAAGCGCTCGACGGGCAGCGCGGCGACGAACGCCTCGACCTCGGAGGGCGCGATCGTGAAGAGCCCGTCGGGCTTGCGGTAGTCCGAGGCGATCTTGGCCAGCATCTTGTTGACCGACACGCCGGCCGAAGCCGTCAGCTCCGTCCGCCGGCGGATGCGGGCCTTGATCTCGCGGGCGACGAGCGTCGCCGAACGTTCGTGCGTCACGTCCAGAAAGGCTTCGTCGAGCGACAGCGGCTCCACCAGTTCGGTATATTCGCGGAAGATGTCGCGGATCTGCTGCGAGACGGCCTTGTAGACGTCGAAACGCGCCGGCACGAAGCTCAGGTTCGGACAGAGCCGTTTCGCCAGCGCGGAGGATATCGCCGAACGCACCCCGTAGGGCCGGGCTTCGTAGCTGGCCGTGGCGACGACGCCCCGCGGGCCGTCATGGCCGACGGCGATCGGCCGGCCCCGGTATTCGGGGTGGTCCCGCTGTTCGACGGAGGCGTAGAACGCATCCATGTCGATATGTATGATTTTCCGTTGCGTCATGGTGGTGATTCCTGCAAAGATAGTGAATAAATGCCGCTCTTTCGTCCGGTGATTTTGCGTATCTTTGTCTCCGGATTAATTCTGAAGAAAATGGCGGACGACTATTTAGGACGGAAAATGGAAGAGTATCTGGCCCGGACGGCATCGGGGCCGCGCAATCGCAGGCCGTTGGCGACGCTGGGCAGGCTGCTGCTCAAAAACCGGAGCCATCGCGGTT
>OHAQ01002513.1_pt1 | contig 13265 bp, 9 predicted proteins | sample 1577111 | NCBI WGS metagenome assembly OHAQ01 (sample SAMEA3541549, study PRJEB24748) | human gut metagenome | biome: human gut; feature: human-associated habitat; material: faeces | place: China | collected 2012 | reverse complement strand
AGCCTGTCGTCCGTAGACGACCCTATATACATAAAGTATAAAGGAGAAGTCACCGCCAGCCCGCCCAGACTCCAGCCTAACCAAATGGCTTTATCTGGTGCCTGTCGCAGCACGACTTCGGCCATATCAGCAAGTGATAGCGCACCAAATCCCCGGCTACGCCCGAAGCCGGGCAGGTCAACAAGGTGCAGCGTAAAATGCGAGCTAAGTTCCTCGTCAATGCAACGCCACACTTCGGCATTCAGTCCCCATCCGTGCAGCAGCACAAGATGAACATTCCCCTGACCTTTGGTCTGCCACCAGATGTTATTCATCCGCTATTGTTCTCTTTTTACTTACAAGGATGAACATATGCTAACAGTACCGGGATTATGCTGGCTATGCCGAATGCCACTGGCGTTAGGTCATTGGGGGATTTGTTCGGTCTGCTCTCGCGCCGCCCGTACAGATAAAACGTTATGCCCACAATGTGGATTACCCGCCACACACTCTCATCTTCCCTGCGGTCGCTGCCTGCAAAAACCGCTGCCCTGGCAAAGACTGGTCACGGTCGCCGACTATGCGCCGCCATTAAGTCCGCTCATTCACCAGCTTAAGTTTTCCCGGCGCAGTGAAATCGCCAGCGCCCTGTCACGTCTGTTACTATTGGAAGTCTTACACGCTCGTCGCACCACCGGCTTGCAACTGCCTGATCGCATCATCAGCGTTCCGTTATGGCAGCGGCGTCACTGGCGTCGGGGATTTAATCAGAGCGATTTGCTGTGTCAGCCGTTATCACGCTGGCTACACTGCCAATGGGATAGCGAAGCCGTCACACGAACACGGGCCACCGCGACCCAGCATTTTCTTAACGCCCGGCTACGCAAACACAACCTGAAAAATGCCTTTCGCCTTGAATTGCCTGTGCAAGGTCGCCATATGGTGATTGTGGATGATGTCGTTACCACCGGAAGTACCGTCGCAGAGATTGCGCAGTTGCTTTTACGCAATGGTGCGGCGACTGTCCAGGTCTGGTGCCTTTGTCGAACCTTGTAGAGCCTCGATGATGGGCGTATTATAACCAACTAAAATAGTCAACTATTAGGCCATTACTATGATCCGTATTTCCGATGCTGCACAAGCGCACTTTGCCAAACTGCTGGCAAATCAGGAAGAAGGGACACAAATCCGCGTATTTGTGATTAACCCTGGCACGCCTAACGCTGAATGTGGTGTTTCTTATTGCCCGCCGGACGCTGTGGAAGCCACCGACACCGCCCTGAAATTTGACCTGCTGACCGCGTATGTTGATGAGTTAAGCGCTCCTTACCTGGAAGATGCAGAGATCGATTTTGTTACCGACCAGTTGGGTTCGCAGCTGACGCTGAAAGCGCCTAACGCCAAAATGCGTAAAGTGGCTGACGATGCGCCGCTGATGGAGCGCGTGGAGTATATGCTGCAATCACAGATCAACCCACAGCTTGCTGGTCACGGTGGTCGCGTTTCGCTGATGGAAATCACCGAAGACGGTTACGCCATTTTGCAATTTGGCGGTGGCTGTAACGGTTGTTCCATGGTCGACGTCACCCTGAAAGAAGGGATCGAAAAGCAGTTGCTGAACGAATTCCCGGAGCTGAAAGGTGTACGCGATCTCACCGAACACCAACGCGGCGAGCACTCTTACTACTAAGTTCTCTCCCCTTTTGTCGATTGCCCGATGTGACGCTAAAGCGTCTTATCGGGCCTGTACGTTGCACGAGAGTCTGACGTTAGCGCAGAATTACCTCAGCAAATCCAATCTCTTCGTTTCCCCACGATAATATGACCAACCTCTCATAATTTAAATTTACCCCGCTCTGGTGATTCTCAAGCACGTAATGTTACCCGTATCATTCTCATGGGCACCAAACACACTCATAACATCTGACTACACTAACTCGTTTTAGGGGTCATCAGCCGTGGTGCCGTAACATCTCTGTTCCCAGTTGGGACAACCAGGATTTTCCGTCAGAAACCTGACGTTACCCATAACAAATTAAAGGCCAGGTAAATCATGCCATTAGTCATTGTTGCTATCGGTGTAATCTTGTTATTACTCCTGATGATCCGCTTCAAAATGAACGGCTTCATCGCTCTCGTCCTCGTGGCGCTTGCTGTTGGATTAATGCAAGGAATGCCGCTGGATAAAGTTATTGGCTCCATCAAAGCTGGTGTCGGCGGAACGCTCGGTAGCCTTGCCCTGATCATGGGTTTTGGTGCGATGCTGGGCAAAATGCTGGCAGACTGCGGTGGTGCACAACGTATCGCTACCACACTGATTGCCAAATTTGGTAAAAAACACATCCAGTGGGCGGTGGTACTGACCGGTTTTACCGTTGGTTTTGCCCTGTTCTATGAAGTGGGTTTCGTGCTGATGCTGCCGCTGGTGTTTACCATCGCGGCTTCCGCGAATATTCCACTGCTGTATGTTGGTGTACCAATGGCGGCTGCACTGTCTGTGACCCACGGCTTCCTGCCACCGCATCCGGGTCCGACTGCAATTGCCACCATTTTCAATGCCGATATGGGTAAAACTCTGCTGTACGGTACTATTCTGGCAATCCCGACCGTGATTCTCGCCGGTCCGGTTTACGCTCGCGTGCTGAAAGGTATCGATAAGCCGATCCCGGAAGGTCTGTACAGCGCGAAAACCTTCAGCGAAGAAGAGATGCCGAGCTTTGGCGTCAGCGTCTGGACCTCTCTGGTGCCGGTGGTTCTGATGGCGATGCGTGCGATTGCCGAAATGATCCTGCCGAAAGGTCACGCTTTCCTGCCGGTGGCGGAGTTCCTCGGTGACCCGGTAATGGCCACGCTGATTGCCGTGCTGATTGCGATGTTCACCTTTGGTCTGAACCGTGGTCGTTCAATGGATCAGATTAACGACACGCTGGTTTCTTCCATCAAAATCATAGCGATGATGCTGTTGATTATCGGTGGTGGCGGTGCGTTCAAGCAGGTGCTGGTAGACAGCGGCGTGGACAAATACATTGCTTCCATGATGCACGAAACCAACATTTCTCCGCTGCTGATGGCCTGGTCGATTGCTGCCGTACTGCGTATCGCGCTGGGTTCCGCAACCGTCGCGGCAATCACTGCGGGTGGTATCGCGGCACCGCTGATTGCAACGACGGGTGTTAGCCCGGAGCTGATGGTTATTGCGGTTGGTTCCGGTAGTGTGATTTTCTCTCACGTGAACGATCCGGGCTTCTGGCTGTTCAAAGAGTACTTTAACCTGACTATCGGCGAGACCATCAAATCCTGGTCGATGCTGGAAACCATTATCTCGGTGTGCGGTCTGGTAGGCTGTCTGCTGCTGAATATGGTGATTTGATAATACTGATGGCCGGATGCGGCGTGAACGCCTTATCCGGCCTACGATTCGGCATTAATTAGTAGGCCGGATAAGACGCGTCAAGCGTCGCATCCGGCATCAACCGCACTCTACTTCTTCTTCGCTGCCGCTCTGCGCCGTCTGTCCAAATCCTTCAGCAACTTGTTCACACCATCATCGGCAAACATCGACTCAAGCGTTGCGGAAAGTTTACGTCGCCAGTTTTTATACTGGTAACTGGTGCCGGGAATATTTACCGGATCTGCCATATCCAGCCAGTCTTCCGGCTGTAGCCCTAACAGGGCGCTGTTGCTATCGGCGATGTAGCGCTGTAAGCCACGATTCAGCGTCGGCGTCATCGACATCAACGATGCCTTATGCCCGGCACGTTTTGGCAGACAACCATATTTATGCAGAGCATCCAGTAGTCCTTGCTTCGCCAGTTCGCGATCCTGATACAGACCGCGCAGTACCACTTCATCCGGATACAACCCCAGCGTTTTGCCCAGCGTTAGATCCCCGCTCTCCCAGTAGCCGCGTAGCGTAGGCAGGTCGTGTGTCGCCGCAACCGCCATCGACTGCTCTGGGTACGCTTTCGGCGCGCGGAATGTCTTCTCGTGGTCGTTTTCGAAATAGAGCACTTTGTAGGAGTACACACCGCTGCTGCGCAGCTTACCGACAATCTCTACCGGTACGGTACCGAGATCTTCACCAATCACCATACAGCGATGACGCTTACTTTCGAGTGCCAGAATCGAGAGCAGATCATCCACCGGATAGTGAACATATGCCCCCTGATCTGCCGTCTCGCCATACGGTATCCACCACAAACGCAGCATCGACATCACATGGTCAATTCGTAATGCGCCGCAGTTTTGCATATTGGCACGCAACAGCTCGATAAACGGTTCATAGGCACGCGCGGTGATAATATGCGGGTCCATTGGCGGCAATCCCCAGTTCTGCCCCAACGGGCCGAGGATATCCGGCGGTGCTCCAACCGACGCTTTCAGGCAATACAACTCCCGGTCGCACCAGGTTTCTGCTCCACCCTCTGCTACACCAACGGCCAGGTCACGATACAAGCCAATCGGCATTTCATAGCCCTGGCTTATCTCCCAGCAGGCGGCAAACTGGCTGTAAGCCAGCCACTGCAACCAGAGATAAAAATCAACGTCATCGCGATGTTCTTCGCAGAACTGGCGCACTTCTGGTGAATCCACGTTCTGATACATCTCTGGCCATGCAGGCCAGCCCCAGCGCATTTCGTCCTCTTTCACTTGCTGGGCATGTAGTGCGTCAAACGCCGCCTGCCAGAACAGGCTGTCGCCTTGCTCTGCAACAAACTGGCGAAACGCGGCCATCTGTTCATCATCACGTTGCGCGAAACCTTTCCACGCCATTCGTAATGCTGTCATTTTTAGGGCGGTAACCGTGGAGTAATCGACCCAGTCGGCATCCCGCGCCTGTTGCAGCGTCTGTTGCGTGGTCGGCAACTTCCACCAGGCCTGAGCCTCTTCGCTAAGATGGAAATCTTCAACGGCGTTAACGTCGATATAAATCACATTCAGCCAACGGCGAGAAGACGGGCTATACGGGCTGGAACTTTCCGGATTTGCCGGATAGAGCGCATGAATCGGGTTCAGACCGATGAACGACCCGCCACGTTTTGCCACATCCACCAGCATCGCTTTGAGATCGCCAAAATCCCCAATACCCCAGTTTTTTTCCGATCGCAGTGTATAAAGCTGAACGCAGGCACCCCACAGCTTTTGTTTGTTCAGCAACGCCTGCGGTTCGTAACAGCGTTTCGGGGCGACAATCACCCGGCAATGCGCGCGCTGGTCGTCCTGGGTAAGCGTCAGCGTGTGATAACCTTCCGGCAGCTTCGTCGGTAGATTGAACGCTTTGCCCCCCATCACATGGCCTTTGTACTGCTTTCCTTCTTCGGTGGTCAGCAGCCAGCTATATTCGCCGCTGCCCTCCACCACCATCGGCATTTTTTTGCCGCTGGTATAAACCATGACATTCGGGACTGGCGTTACCGCCACTTTCGTGGCGGTACGTTGATGCATCGCGTCAAGCAAACGCCGTTTGGTTTCGGCGCTAATCGACTGCGGTTTACCGTGGGCATTGATGTAATTGGGGCTGATCCCCGCCGCCAGCGCGGCATTATCCAGACGTTTGCTTTCCATCGAGCTTCCTTAGCGTTTTGCCTGCCAGATACGAGCCTGATAATCGCGAATAGAGCGATCCGAGCTAAACATACCGCAGCGGGCGGTATTGAGGATCGCCGCGCGAGTCCAGGCCTCCTGGTCGCGGTACAGCACATCCACCTGCTTTTGTGCCTCTACATAAGCGGCGAAATCTGCCATCACCAGATACGGATCGCCGCCCTGTTTGCCGATACTGTGCAGCATCTGGTCGAAGGCATGCTTATCGCCGTCGCTGTATTTACCGCTTTCCAGCTCTTTCAATACTGCGTCCAGCACCTTATCTTTCTTCCGCCATTTCACCGGGTCGTAGCCTTTGGCCAGAATTGCCTTCACTTGTTCCACGGTATGACCAAAAATAAAGATATTTTCTTCACCGACTTTCTCAGCGATTTCAACGTTCGCACCATCCAGCGTACCGACAGTAAGCGCACCATTGAGCGCCAGTTTCATATTGCCGGTACCGGAAGCTTCTTTACCTGCAAGAGAAATCTGTTCACTAACATCAGCTGCTGGGAATAATTTTTCTGCTAAAGTAACACCATAGTTTTCTAAGAATACTACATGTAAACAATCGTTTACATCTTTATCGTTATTAACAATATTAGCTACATTGTTAATTAAGCGAATTGTTTCTTTAGCGATATGGTAACCAGGAGCTGCTTTACCTGCGAACATATAAGTACGAGGTAACATTTCAGATTTAATAGATGGATTTGCTTTAATCAAATTATAGATATGCATTACATGTAAAATATTCATAATTTGACGTTTGTAAGAATGAATACGTTTAACTTGAATGTCATATAAAGAATTAGGGTCAATAGTAAATCCACTACGACGTTTAATATGACCAGCTAAATAAATTTTATGTTCTTTTTTAACTTCTGCTAATTTATCAAGGAATGCTGTATCATCTTTATAATCTAATAAATCGATAAGACGAGATGGGTCTTTACGCCATTTATCAGAAATAGCTTCATCTATTAAGCTAGAAAGCTGTGGATTTGCAGCAATGAGCCAACGACGATGTGTAATACCATTAGTTTTATTATTGAATTTACCTGGGTAAATTTCATCAAAGTCACGCATAGTATGTGCTTTTAAAATATCGCTATGAATTTTAGCAACACCATTTACGCTATGGCTACCTACAACAGAAAGACGAGCCATATGAACTACGCCATCTTGAATGATAGATACTCTGCGTACACGGTCTTCATCATTTGGATATTGTTTACGAACATCTTCTAAGAAGCGTGCATTGATTTCTTCTACGATCATGTAAATACGTGGTACGAGATTTTTAAACATATCAATTGGCCAAGTTTCTAATGCTTCTGGCATAATTGTATGGTTAGTATAAGCTACTGTATTTTTAGTGATATCCCAAGCAGTATCCCAATCCATACCTTCTTGGTCAATGAGTACGCGCATAAGTTCAGGAATTGCCATTGCTGGATGAGTATCATTGATATGAATAGCAATTTTTTTCGCAAAATCTTTTAAATCACCTTTACGGCGTTTATAATGACGAACAATACTTTGAACGCCTGCAGATACAAAGAAATATTCTTGAGTCAAACGAAGCATTTTACCTTCATAGGAGCTATCTTCTGGATACAAGCAAGAAGTGATTGCTTGTACACGATAAGATTGACGCAATCTTTCTTGTAACTGTTCTCTAGTACCTGATAAAGAAGCAAAATCTTGAGGAACTTCAGCATTCCAAAGACGAAGAGTATTTACTACATTATTGTGGTAACCTACGATTGGCACATCATAAGGAACAGCTGCAACTGTATTATATCCTTCATGAACTAATTTTAAAGAACCATCTTCTTGTTGAGCCATATAAGCATTACCGCCAAAATGAACATCAACTTCTTTGTCAGCTTTGCGATATTCCCAAGCGAAACCATTTTTAAGCCAATTATCAGGAATTTCAACTTGTTGATTATCTATTATTTTTTGTTCAAACAGACCATATTGATAACGGATAGTACAACCATGACCTGGAAGGCCTAAGGAAGCCAAAGAATCAATAAAGCAAGCAGCAAGACGGCCAAGACCACCATTACCTAAACCTGCATCTGGTTCCTGTTTAAAGAGTTCTGTAATATCAATATTCAAGTCTTTCAAGGCTTCTTTACAGATTTCTTTCATATCAAGATTGATCAAGTTTGTATTTAATAGACGACCTAATAAGAATTCAATGGAAAAATAATATACTTCTTTGCATTGATTTTCTTCATAGTATTTATTAGTCATAATCCAGTTTTCACTGATGTACTGACGAACTGTTCTAACTAAAGTCTGATATAATTCTTCTTTAGTTAATTCATTCCAATCTTTACCAAATAACATATTTGCTGTTTTTAAGAAATTTTTCTGTAATGAAGCTCTCTCTTCAATTTGCTTATTGATTATTCCTACACTCACTATTACTTCCCCCTATAAGTTTTTACCTTAATCGCACTACCCTGAAATAAAAACTCTATATTTCTAAAAAAACCAAAACCTATATATTAATATTTTATATTATATAATTTATATTATATATATTTATAAATACAGTAATTATCTCATAAAGTCAACTTTAGAGATAATTACTATATTTTTTAACCTATATTATTTTAATATCTTATCTTTTGTTAATCAAATAACTGTATTTTTTTCAATGATCAATGGATAATTTTCAGCACCTTTTAACCATTTACCATCGGATACTACTACATTTTTATCACAAATTACATTTTCTACTAGAGCATCATCTTGTAATTCACAATTCTGCATAATTACGCTATTTTTAACTTGAACGCCTTTTCCGATTTTAACACCACGGAATAAGATACTGTTTTCTACAGAACCTTCAATTACGCAACCATTTGCAACTAGAGAATTATTAACTTTTGCTTGTTTTTTGTACTGTACAGGAGCTTCATCACGAACTCTTGTATAGATTGGATTATAACCCATGAATAATTCTTCCCAAATTTCTGGTTCTAACAAGTCCATATTAGTTTTGAAATAGGAAATTGTAGAGCAGATTTCAGATACATAACCTTCATGTTGGAAGCCATAGATATTTAAATTATCCTGATGACGTAAAATACCATCAATCAAGAAATCATAGCCACCACGTTCATATGCTGTAGATATGATTTCCATGAATTTTTTACGGGACATTAAATAAATGCCCATGAATACTTTGGAATTTTCATAAACAGCTGGACGGTTAGCAATTTCTGTAACAAGACCATTTTCACCAGTCTGTAAAATAGTTGCATTGTCTGGATGTTCTTTATTTTCAATATGGTAAACCATAGTGATATCAGCACCAGTATTCTGATGGAAACGAAGAGCTGTAGTAAAGTCTATATTATAAACAAAACGGCTGTTGCAGATTAATACATATTCTTGTTCAGACTGTCTGATAAAGCTCATATGTCTATAGAAAGACTGTAAGTTACCATTACGGCTATCTTTATCCATTTTTATAGCTGGTAAATAGAATAAACCATCATGACGACGTGCTAAATCCCAGTCTTTACCAGAACGAAGATGGTCTAAGATAGAACGAGATTTTGCTGGCATCATCATACCAATTTTTGTAATACCAGAGTTAACCATGCTAGATAAAGCAAAGTCTAATAAACGATAACGACCTGCAAAAGGTAATGTTGCAACAGGTCTTTTTGTTGTAAGTGTTCTTATTTGTTTATCATCTTCATATAAATCCATTATTCCGAGAACATTTTTCATAATTATATCCCTCTCTTATTTTATCCCACATTTACATTTTCAGTTGCATCGGAAACAACCATTGGTCGTACAGTTTCACCTTCAGGAATTACTACAATAGTGCCATCATCACTACCTACCTGAGCAGTTGCTTCAATTTTGCTATTTTGAGCTACAATAGCTTTTTCAACAACAGCATCTGCTTCGATTTTTGCAAATGGCATAATTACAGAATTGCTTACTTTTGCACCTTTAGCAATGCGTACACCTGGGAATATAACAGAATTTTTTACTTCACCGCAAATCATAGAACCTTCGCTTACAAGAGAATTTTTAATTTTAGCTTTTGGTCCTACATAATGAGGTGGCATAGCCATATCCACGGAATAAATTTTCCATTTACCATTCATTTCAAATGGTTGTTTTTCTTTTAATAAATCCATGTTTGCTTCCCAAAGGCTATCGATTGTTCCTACATCTTTCCAATAACCTTCAAATGCATAGGAATATAATCTAGCTTGGTCAGCTAACATTTTTGGAATAATATTTTTACCAAAGTCATGACTAGAAGTTTCATCTTTAGCATCATTTTCTAAGTATTCACGTAAGAAATTCCAGCTAAAGATATAAATACCCATAGAAGCTAAATTGCTTTCTGGTTTAGCAGGTTTTTCGGCAAATTTAGTAATACGACCTTCTTTATCTGTGCTCATAATACCAAAACGAGAAGCTTCTTTCATTGGAACTTTAATTACACCAATTGTAGCTTCTGCTTTATTCATTTTATGTGCTTCAATCATTTTAGCATAATCCATTGTATAAATATGGTCACCAGATAAGATTAAAACATAGTCTGGATTAGCTTTATTGATAAAATTAATATTTTGGTAAATTGCATCTGCTGTGCCTTTGTACCAATCTGCACCTTTTTCTCTAGCATATGGAGGTAAAATATATACACCACCATTTTTGCGGTCAAGATTCCATGCTTCACCAGTACCTAAGTATGTATGCAATTCTAGTGGACGATATTGAGTAAGTACACCTACTGTTTCAATGCCGGAATTTGCACAGTTACTCAATGGAAAGTCGATGATACGATATTTTCCACCAAATGGCACAGCTGGTTTAGCTATATTTTTAGTTAAAGCTCCTAATCTACTCCCTTGACCACCAGCCAATATCATGGCTAAGCATTCTGTTTTTCTCATAATATAAAACCTCCTGAAAAAAATAAACATAGTCTACACATCTTGTCAATTTAGACAAAAATGCAGGAATTAATCTATAAAAACTATTAAAATTTACACAAACATAACATATTACTTATAAAAACTTAACAATCTTAACAATTGTCGTACATTTTATAAAATTTAGATTAAATAAATTTACACTTCCTTTCTATTTATAAAACTTCTCAAATAAATAAAATTCGTTACATTTTCATTTGACAATATTACAATTCTATATAAATTTTGTAAATCCTTCTTTTTTTTTAAAATTTTTTAAAAAAATAATAAAAAAAGCAGGACATTAAATTTGTCCTGCTAAAATCAACCCTTTTTTATATTTGCTTATCGCGGAAATTTGTAAACCAAATTTTTTAATCAATTCATCTTTTAAAGATAATAAATCTTCAATTTTTCCTTGTTTTAATTCAATTTCAACTTCACAAATAGGAGCTTTATTTTCTCTTCCTTGAACAAAACCAAGATCTAAAGCCACTTCTAGCTTAGAGTCCAGCCATGTTAGCTCTATACACTCACGCACAAAATCTGTTATTACTATCGGTAAAAATTTTTTATCCTTTGTAGTTTTAATCAAAGACCAAATGTCTTTATCTTCAGCAAATACATTTATATCTGGTGTCAACTTTGTTACTTTTTTATTAATTTCCACGCGTTCAAACAGACCATCACTGTTTACTTTTCCCGATTTGTACGTTGCTACGATACAATCATTTTCACAGCGTACACGATAAGCGATTTTATGTTTTTGATAGAAATTATCTTCCGTATCATAATAAATAGCCTTCATATCTATACGTTGCCATGATTGATCTTTATTTTCTTGCAAAAATCCACGTATATTTTCTATTTGGGCTTCATCTTTTATTTCCATTTTTACTTCTATTTCTTGATTATTCATGGATTTCCCAACAACCTTTCTCTTTCAATCTCAAAATAGCCTGATGTTTTGCTATTAAACTACTGCGATGAGCAATGCTGATAATTTTTGTATTTGGCAAATGAATTTTCAACATATCATATAAATTGCCCTCTAAATCTTCATCAAGTGCTGATGTCGCTTCATCTAAAAATACAAATTCTGGTCTATATAATAGAATTCGCGCAAAAGCTATTCTTTGTTGTTCACCTAAAGATAAAATTCTACTCCAATCATCAACAATATCCAATTTATCTGCTAAATTTTCTAACTTACAAGCTATGAGTATTTCTTTTATTTCTTCATCATTATATTTTTCACTGATTACTTCTTCAACTACAGGATAAGAAATTGCCTGTCTTAAGCTACCAAGTGGCAAATATGGTCTTTGTGGTAAAAATAAAAATTCTTCTTCTTTTGGCAAATAAACATTACCTTTTGCATAAGGCCAAAGACCTGCAAGTGTTCTTAAAAGAGTTGATTTACCCACACCAGAAGCACCCATGATCAATAAAGATTGATATTTCATCAAATCAATTGTACAATCCTTGATTAAAACATCTTTATTTTTATTAGGAAGGAAAACATCTACATTTTCTATACCGACTTTAATATTAGAAGCATTATCTATGATTAAATCAGATTTCAAATCTAAAGCTTCACTAACATGACGATTAAAACCATCTAAACGGCGGACTACAGAGCACCACTGTGCTATAGTTGTATAAGCATCTACAAAATATGACATTGCTCCTTGAACCTGTCCAAAAGCATTTGATACTTGCATAATCCAGCCCACTTGTACCTCTTTAGCAAACCAACGCGGTGCAGCCAATAATAATGGAATGATAATCGCCAATTGACCATAACCAGCTGTAAAGCCATTTAAGATTTTTTGACGAGTCATAATATCGCGGAAATTGCCAATTACAATCTTAAATCTAGTCAAGAAATTTTCTAATTCTGGTTTTTCACCACGATAAAAAGCAATCGACTCTGTATTTTCTCTTACACGCATCATCGCAAAACGGAAATCAGCTTCATATTTTTGCTGTTCATAATTTAAATTGATAAGTGCCTTACCCACCTTATGAGTGAGATACGTACCAACAATAGAATATACCAAAGATAACCAAACCATATAGCCATAGATAGTAAATTCATAACTGCCAATAGGCACAGTGATAATTCCTGATAAATTCCATAAAATTACAGTAAACGCCACCAAAGTTATCAATTGACGCACAAGACCAATCGTCAAAGATAAAGTCAACGCTACAAATTGATTAATATCCTCAGAAATACGCTGATCTGGGTTATCCATATCTTTTCCCATCAATTTCAACTTATAATAAGCTCTATTTTCCATCCATCTAACTAAATATTTATCAGTGAGCCATTCACGCCATTTTATCTGCAATAATTGTTGTAAATACACAGAATAAACGCCAATAGCTATATAAATAGCGGCAATCAAGGAAAATTTGCCTACTAAATACCAAAAACTATCAAATTCATAGGCTTGCAAAACATCCCAAAATTCTTTATACCAATCATTTACCAATACCGTCAAAAATACACTAGCTAAATTTAAAATTAAAACAACAGCTAAAATACCATAAGCCTTCCATTTTTGTTCAGAACGCCAATATCCTAGTGCTAAAATTTTAAAAGCCTGTAAATAATACATAATTTTTCTTGAAGTCAAACCATACACCTCTATCCTAAAATTAATTTTCATATCTTCTAAAAAAATATGCTAAAATATATATTATGTTCATTTCTTTGATGGC
>OHAQ01002491.1_pt1 | contig 13332 bp, 16 predicted proteins | sample 1577111 | NCBI WGS metagenome assembly OHAQ01 (sample SAMEA3541549, study PRJEB24748) | human gut metagenome | biome: human gut; feature: human-associated habitat; material: faeces | place: China | collected 2012 | reverse complement strand
AATCACTATATTGATTCCATTACAAAACACAGATATTACCATTTCTTTTCGGAGCATATGCAAGATTTTAAAATATTTCCAAGCGACTCAGAAATGACCCCTTATGTATCCTCTGCAGTAACTTGGTTAATATCTCAAACCCGAGACAGTTCTAAGTTTCCTCTGATTACTGAAGAAAATATTAACTTTGGGTTTACTTATAATTTACTAGTAGACAGTAAATTAATTAGCTAGACCAATGTCTTACTTTCCAAAGTTATCCATTTTATATTTCCAATGGTAGACTACTGGTACTTCATTCACCTCATCAAAGTATTTGTAGATACGGTCAATAAGTTCCTGTTTTGACGATACTCTGATTCCTTTCAACATCTGACGTGTCATCTTACCAAAAAAGCCTTCAATCATGTTCAACCATGATCCGTGCTTTGGTGTAAAAATAAATATAAATCGACCTGGCATAGTTGCAAGAAATGCTTTGACCTTTTTACTGGTATGAACTGTATGGTTATCCAGAATAACTCGGATAATATCTCCTTCCGGATATTTTTCGTTGAGAATCTTAAGGAAGTCAATAAAGTCGTCCGATGTATGTTTATCACGAACTAATGGAACAGCCTCTCCAGTAAGAAGATCTATAGCAGCTAACAGAGAAACCGTACCAAGTCGTTTATATTCATAATCACGCTTAATTGTTCCACAGTTTGTGGTTGGATTGAGATCCTTTCCTGTAGTGGCAATGGCTTGAATGCCTGGTTTTTCATCATATGAGTAAGTATGTACGTCATGCTCACCGGCAGGTATGAACAGCTCGCCATTTTCATCAAACAACATTTCAATCTGCTTATAAACGAGAAGAACCTCATGCATCTTTGCTTCAAAGTCTGGATCACGCTTTTCGCAATAATACTGGATACGAAATGGTTTTATTTCAGCTGCATCCAAAATGTTTTTTATGCTTGTTTTGGTAAGAGTTGACAGTCTTGTAAAACCGGCACTTTCAGCTGTTTTATTGATATGTTCCGTCAGCTTTGCATATGTCCACGTTTCTGCTGAGTAGCCAAATTCACCAGGACGTTGGCAGGCAATATTAATGATCCATGTTTTTTCATCATCAGTAATTTCTGCATTTCTTCCTCTTCCAGGAGCGTCATAAATGGCATTTTCAATGCCACCCTGATTATACTTTTTGAGGCAAAGAAGAACACTGTTGCGGTTCAGACCAACTTTTTCAGCAATAGCGTCAATAGATTCACCATCTGCTTTCAGCAGGAGAATTCTTGCTCTGGTAACTGTCTGAGCTTGCAATGTTCTTGTTTTTGTAATGGTTTCCAAGCGTGAGCGCTTACGCCCTTAGCTACGCCAACAACGTGCTCAGCAGCCCATTCTCTTTCTCCTGTCTGTGCAGCAAACTTGCTTGCTGGTGCCTTACATACTGGACAGACGAAATCTGCTGGAAGAGATTCTCCTTCATAAACATAACCACATACTGTACATACATACTTCATAATAATAATCTCCTTTCGTTTATAAACATAACAGGCATGAGCCTGAACTCTACTTATCGGAACTTCTGAAAATGTTTCATCAGTTCGTAACTAGAATATAACAGAAATAAATCAGCTTGTCAATAAAAATAGGAATGATTACTATTTTTTATTTTGCTGACTTGTAAAAACGTTAATTTTCCGAAGCACATTTTTCACACAATCCATAGAAGCAGACTGAACCAGCCTCGATTTTGCCCGGAAAATGTGATGAAACATTAGCTCCGAGGTTTTCAAGGATTTCATTGTCAGATGGATTGGTGATATCAATTAAACATTTACACCTTCTGCACTGAAAATGCAGATGCGGCTTCGTATTGGCATCATAATGAACGAAACCGTCCTCACATGGAACAGTAACGGCTTCGCCATGCTCCACAAGAAAGGAAAGGTTTCTATAAACTGTTCCAAGACTTATGCTTGGAAAATCATTTTTGACAAATGTGTATACAACATCGGCAGTTGGGTGGTCTTTGCGTGACATAAGAAATGTTTTGATAGCGTCACGCTGACGGCTATGTTTAACAGCGCCCATAAAATCACCTCCGGATTATTATTTACTATTATCTTTAATTAAATTCATAATTTTGTCAATAGAATCCTGCTGCTCACTTTTTTCCATATTAATGATGTACTGGTGTCTGTCAGCGTAAAGCTTGCGGACTGCGGCAAGTAAAGTATCCTTATTCATATCCTCCTCCGTAAGAACCATTGAATAACCATGCTCCTTGAAAGAATTGGCATTAAGAATCTGGTCGCCGCGGCTTGCATTAGCAGAAAGCGGAATCAGAAGATTAGGCTTCTTGAGAGCAAGCAGTTCGCATATGGCATTGGCACCTGCACGCGAGATAACGATAGAACTGATTGCGAAAAGGTCACGCATCTGCTCGCTTATGTACTCGAACTGGACATAGCCGGGAGTTCCATTGAGTGATTCGTCCATCTTGCCTTTTCCACACAGGTGAACAACCTGAAAATCCTTAAGAAGCTCAGGTAAAATGCTTCTTACAGCCTCATTTACATGGACAGCGCCAGTACTTCCGCCGACAACAAGAATAATAGGTTTGTCAGTTGTGAAGTTGCAAAGGTCAAGTCCGGCTGCTTTATTGCCAAGCAAAAGCTCCTGTCTGATAGGAGAACCTGTAAGAACAGCTTTTCCTTCAGGAAGGTACTTGAGTGTCTCTGGGAAATTGCAGCATATTTTAGTTGCTTTTCTCATAGCAATCTTGTTGGCAAGGCCGGGTGTCATATCAGATTCGTGGATAATTACTGGAATATGACGGCTTCCGGCGGCAAGAACAACAGGTACAGACACGAAGCCTCCCTTAGAAAATACGATATCAGGTTTGATTTTTTTCATAAGTCTCTTAGCCTGAAAAAGTCCATGAAGCACACGGAATGGATCAGACAGATTCTTAAGACTTCTGTATCTTCTTAATTTGCCGGATGAAATACCATAATAAGGAATTCCAAGATCTTCAATAAGAGTTTTCTCAATACCGGTATATGAACCGATATAGAAAACCTCGTAGCCGGCTTCCTTAAGGCTTGGAAGCAGGGCAATATTAGGTGTTACATGTCCGGCAGTACCACCACCGGTAAGTACTATTTTTTTCATAGGTCATTCTCCTGAAAATATAATAAAATGTCCGATTTGTTCAAATGTATCATTACATTTTATGAGCAAATCTTTCCTTAAAGCTGCAATGCATACAGAGCGGTTCGACCGCAGTCTTTTTCTTGAATCCTTCCATAAATGCAACGCTTCGTGGGTTTGAAAGGATTTCCTCAAGTGTTGAATCAAGAATATTGCCAAGAGCCATCACTCCATTACCGTCAAGACAGCACGGAACGACAGTGCCGTCACACAGAATAGCCATATGCTGGCGGAGTCCCTGACAGAATCCGCGCTCATTACAATAAGTGCTGTTCACATCAGGCCATTCAAACGGAGACTGAACATTAATATAAAGATGTCTCTTGATTGTGCAGTTCTTCTCACCAAACAGAAATGGCTCTTTCTTAGTATTCCAGAGTCTTAGTGAAATCTCTGTTTCAGTCTTATCAAGAAGCGTCTCGCAAGATTCAAAAAGATTATGAATATAAGAATCCATGTCAATGCAGTCGTTATCATCAGCACTGTGAAGAGACACATTAATCTGGTGTACAGGATACTCCAGTAAAACAGGAAGCTTCTCTTTAATAAGCGTGGCATTGGTAGTAAGATTTACTGTCATATCAGCATCCTGACATATCTTAAGAATTTCACCAAGCTGTGGGTGAAGAAGCGGCTCACCTTTAACATGAAGATAAATATAATTAGTATAATGTCCGATTCTTTCAATCACTGTGCGGAATTCGTCCACACTCATAAAATGTGGCTTTCTTAGAGTTTCCTGACAGAAAGAACAGTGCAGGTTGCAGCTGCTTGTTATCTCGACATAAACTCTTTTAAATCGCGCGACACTATTCATTATCTTTCTTATATTCCTTTAAGGCTTTAGCAAGCTGGTCAGGACATGATGTGTCCTTATAGCCGCATTTGATACCGTCCATTCTTCTGATGGCTTCGTCAATGTCCATGCCCTCGATAAGAGCAGCAACACCCTGAGTATTGCCGGCACATCCGCCAGTAAAACGCACATTAACAACCTTTCCATCAACAACATCAAAATCTATCGCGCGTGAACATACGCCAGAAGTTTTAAATTTCATAAAAATCTCCTTACTTATCTTTCTTGCATTATTAGTTATTCGGTATATGTATTGTTGTGAGAAATTGACAGATTAGCGCAGAGTGCTTTGGAGTCGTCGGCACTTAGCGTGCTATGCGATAATCTATCAATTTCTCACAATGTTAGTACATATATCTAATTACAGTATAACACTTTTACAGGATATGAAAAAGCATAAGTTGTTTTATTGCAAATGTTCAATTATAATGTATGCAGTTTGAAATGGATATATTAAGGAGGCTAAAATCCTCTCCTCGCCAAGGGGCTCGGATTTTGCTTCGCAAAACAAGGAGGATTTATGATAGGTATTATTGGTGCAATGGACGAAGAAGTAGAGCAGCTTGTTGAGGTAATGGAGATTACCCGCGAGGAAACTAAGGCATGCATGACATTTAAAGCAGGAAAGCTTGCCGGGAAAGATGTTGTTATTGTAAGAAGCGGAATTGGTAAGGTTAATGCAGCGGCATGCACACAGATTCTTGTCGATGACTTCAAGGCTGACTATATTATTAATACAGGAATTGCTGGTTCACTTAAGGCAGAGATTGATATTGCAGATGTTGTTATTTCATCAGATGTTCTTCATCATGACATGGATGCGACAGGATTTGGATATCCTTTAGGACAGATTCCAAGAATGGACACACTTTCATTTGTAGCAGATGAAAGACTTATTAAACTTGCTGGCGAGGCTTGTAAAAATGCTGTTCCGGAAATCGGAGTACATGTCGGCAGAGTTGTAAGCGGCGACCAGTTCATATCAGACAAGGCTGTTAAGGGGAGAATCAGCAGCAATTTCGATGGCTTCTGTACAGAGATGGAGGGAGCAGCGATAGCACAGGTTTCTTACCTTAATAAAGTTCCATTTGTAATATTAAGAACTATATCAGATAAGGCTGACGACAGCGCAACAATGGATTACCCTGCATTTGAAAAGCTTGCAATTGCTAACAATGTCAAAGTTATGAAGGAACTTGTTGCAAATATTTAATCATACAGTGGTTCGACAATATCTGCTTTAATTAAGTTGTATAATGCGGTAGTATTCAATGTCTTTTGGGAGGTTTGTATGCAGACTGTATTAATAGCAATCAGGAATTATGCAGATGATGACAGCGGAAATGTCGATATACATAGCAGGCTGACTGTAAAACCATTTAAGAAAATGAAAGGCGCAGGACGACTTTTTTTACTGAAAAATGTAGACAGGGAGCTTGTAAAACTAAATAAACAGTACAGGGAAATTATTAAAAATGTACGATAATTATGCAAAATGTGCAGAAACGGAGGATTATTATGAAGATACTTATGTTGGAAACTATGACATACGGAGATGATATTTCGCTTGAGCAGTTTAACAGGCTTGGCGAAGTTGTGACATACAGCTTAAGTTCTTATGAGGAAGCTGTTGCAAGAATGAAAGAGCATAATCCTGATGTCGTTATTATTAATAAAACTAACATGAACGCAGAGTGCATGGCAGCCGCGCCTAATCTTAAGATGGTGGCAGAGGCAGCTACAGGCTACAACAATATTGATATAGAATATGCCAAAGCGCATGGAATAAGGGTTGCCAATGTTGCTGGATATTCAACACAGTCAGTTATACAGCACACATTTGCACTTGCATTTTATCTTGTCGAGAAGATGAGATATTATGATGATTTCGTAAAGAGCGGCGAGTATGCAGAGTGGCCTTGCTTCTCACATTTTGCAAATGTGTTTCACGAACTGGCAGGAAAGACATGGGGAATTGTCGGACTTGGCAATATAGGAAGAGGCGTTGCTAAGATTGCGGCAGACTTTGGCTGTAATGTAATATACTATTCAGCAAGCGGTCACAGCTATGATGTGCCATACGAAAGATATGAGCTTGATGAATTTTTGAAGAAATCGGACATCGTGTCAATTCATGCACCGCTTAACAAATATACAGAAAATCTGTTTAATTATGAGACACTTAAGAAGATGAAGAGCAGCGCAGTTCTTCTGAATCTTGGACGTGGCCCGATTGTTAATGACGCAGACCTTGTAAGAGCGCTTAACGAAGGCGTGATTGCAGCGGCAGGACTTGATGTAATAACCACTGAGCCAGTTGCTAAGGACAATCCTCTTCTTACAATTAAGGACAGCAACAAGCTTATCGTTACCCCTCATGTTGCATGGGCGACATACGAGGCGAGAACCCGCCTGATGGACGAGATATATCTTAATATCAAGGCATTTATGGCTGGGGAAGAGCGAAATGTTATTGTATAATATATATTTTTATAATGAATATGTGGACTGTGCGGATTCTGGTTATTGCCAGAGTCCGTTTTTTAAAATAAAGAGGTTGACATTTGTAAAACAAAGTGATATCTTTAGGTTGACAGATGTAGAACGACAGGAGAGGCAGAGATGACTTTAAATAACAGTGAATGGACAATTATGGAGAAGCTATGGGAACAGCCATATACTATGATGCAGTTGTATCATATACTTGAAGAGGAGACTGGCTGGAGCAAAAGTACGGTTGTTACAATGCTTGGAAGAATGGTAGACAAAGGACTGGCTGCCTACCATGAAGGCGGCAGGGCAAGGGAATATTATCCGTTAGTAAGGAAAGAGGATGTGGCATTGTCAGAGACAAAGAGTCTGATTGACAGAGTGTTTAAGGGCTCGGTTAACATGATGATGAGTGCGCTTGTCAGGTCTGATGAACTTAGCAAAGATGAAATTAGTGAGTTGCAGGCTATATTGAAGAAGGCAGGTGAGAAAGCTGATTAATGTAGTTATAACATCAAGCATAATGATTGTTGTGGTAATGATTTTGCGAAAATTTTTTGGCAGCAGAGTAAAGAGCGGAGCAATCTGTGTACTGTGGGCGTTAGTTGCTATTCGGCTTCTTATACCAGTGCAGTTATTTGGAAATGTTGTAAATGTAACTGATTATCTGACTGAAAATGTAATGAATCTTCAAGGCAGAGACATAACAACCGAAGTACAGGAAAAATCGGGCAGTGTATCGGATTCACAGATTGGTGATGATTCGCAGGCAGGAAGCGGTGCACAGTCGGACAGTAATCTGCAGGCAGCAAATAATGCACAGGCGGATGGTAATATACAGACAGGAAGCAGCGTGATGTCAGATGGCAATGCACAGTCAGCAAGTCATGAGCAGTCAGATAAGAATATGCAACTTGTAAATTATATCCGAATTATATGGCTGACTGGTATGGTAGTTATGTTTGCTGTTGTAATTGTGAGCAATCTCATATTTACAGGCAGACTTATGTCAACAAGAAAGTTAGCAGGCAAAAGAGGTAGAATTAACATTTATAATACTGATGCTGTGAATTCAGCATGCCTGTATGGTGTAGTTCATCCGGCTGTTTATGTTAATGATAATGCAGGGTATAATGAATTTATTATAAGCCATGAGCTGACTCACTACAGACACAGAGACAACTGGTGGGCGTTAGTGAGAATGTTGTGTGTATGTATATACTGGTTTAATCCGCTTGTGTGGGTGGCAGCACATTTTCACAAAGAGGACTGCGAGTTATTCTGTGATGAAGCGGTTGTAAGAAATTGCAGTGCAAGCGAGAGACAGAAATATGGTGAGGTGCTGTTAAATGCTGCCGCCAGACATTCCGGCAGATTATCGGATATATATCTTTTATCAGGAGCGTCCTCTGGTTACCGCGAACTTAAGAAGCGGATTGAAAGAATTGCTGGCAGTAGGAAAACATACAAAAGTGCAGCATTTGTACTCATAATGATTGTTGTGGCTGTTACTGTTCTGGCATTTGGAGGCGGAAGTGTTAAGGGCAGTAGTAAATTGTCGGAAAGCGGAATTGAGACTGATACTCAAAAGGACAATAATAAAATGCAGAATTACCTCGTCACGGAATACAAATATGACCTGACACATGACGGTGTTGATGATGTTGTATCGATGGAGGTATACGGATATGCTGCTGATATCAACAATGTCGATGAGGCACTTAAGGATACAAGAAAATATGTTACAGTGACAGTCAAAGATGGCATTACAGGTCAGATTTTGTATACAAAAGAGGTTGGAAACAGCCACTCACAAAATGGATTTGTTTCGATAGTTTCAGCGAATGGTAATTATTATATCATGGACGGAATAAAGGGTGTATGGCAGGGTGATGGTATTGAGAGGTTCACGGTTTATGATTTCTCTTCAGGCACGAAAAATGTTGTAGATGAGTGCAAGGTTGATTATTATGCTTCTGAAGAGTCAGCGGAAAGGGCAGCAAACCGCGGTCAATCGCTTGTTTCACAGCAGGAAGCTGATGAGATGTACAATAGCAGAATTGCAAGGTGGAATGATGGAGTAGTTGTGCTGATTGAATGTATGATTTAAGAAAGGGGGAGTGCTATTATATAATGTTGTTGCAATGAAACTATTTTGGAAAGGTGGTATTTTATGAAAAAGAAGGTTATAGCATTTTTATTACTTGTTACTATTATGATTCAAATTTTTAATGTAGCTGATAATTCAATTGTTAATGCACAAGAAAATGTGGATTATCAAACATTAATATATAATTATTATGAATGTATACAAAATAAAGATGTTCAGGGAATAATGGATATGTATAGTGATCAGCTTGCGTTATATATAAAACCATTTGTAGAAGATGTTAGAAATGTAAGTAATCATCAGGGGATATATAATATAATTGATTGTAAAGTTCAAGAGATTGTAAAGATAAAAGAAAGTGGGGAAGAAGTATATGAAAATACTGAGTACAGTAATTGTGAAACATTTTTTGTGTGCGTAAATATGAAAGTATATACATCGGATAAATATTATAAGGACGGGATAAATTATTTTTTGATTTCTATAGGGTATGATGGAAAAAACACTATATATAATATTGAAATACCGTCATTTTATGAGATAAAAGTCATAAAAGGAGAAACTTTTGCAAATGATTTCTATGAAGAACGAAATAAATATTTGTATAATGATTCAACTATTTTATTATCTTTAGATTCGCCTGTGTATGTAGATAAAGTTGCAAATCCATCCACAATTAGAATATATATTGATGGTGATGTGGAAGAGTTAAGTTTTAGAACATATTTAGAAAGAACAGTTGCAGCAGAATGTAACAATGGATTATATGGAGGTCAGTCTGGTTATGACGCTGCAGCGATGGCATGTAAAATGTTTGCAATACATAAATGTTTAAGATCAGCGCATGGAGGAAATTATGACATTTTAGTGCCAACAGATCAAGCATATGATCAAAATAAAGATTTGAGTGATGAGGCGACAAATGCGATAGATAATATATATGATTGGTTTGTATTAGATACATATGGAGCAATTTTTCCAACTTTTTTTAGAACCCAAGAGAGTGATTCGAGTTATTGTGTAGAAGGTGGTGGAATATTACCTCAAAAAGAGGCGGGATATGTTTCAGATAATTGGAAAGTTATTATGGGATATTATTATATGAGGAGCGAAGATGTGGAGTATTATAATTCTGATATGAATTATGGAAATTTAATTTTTACAACAGCACATACACATGATTGGTCATATGGTCCAACATGTTGGTATTGTGGTGCTGAGGGTTGATAATATTGCTGTATAAAAGTGCAGATTCTATTTGAATCTGCACTTTTATATGTTGAAACAGATATGCTTCTTTTACAAAATCTTGCTTTTCAAATACCTTACGGCATTTTTCTTTTATTTGTTCTATTGTGTATATCATGTGAGTTCCTTCCTTTGTGAGGAACTTAATTATAGCATACCTTTATGAAGCAAAATATATATAACGAACTTTTTATTTATAAATGAATATGAAATGCAGAATCTTCTGCCAAAACGCAAAAAGCAAACGCAATATATCAAATTAAAATGATATTCTTCGCACAAAATCGATATATTGCGGACGAAAGTTGATATTCTTCGCATAAAATGCTATAATTTGCGTAAGATATATTGTTGACGGTGGGAATGAGAGAGGAGGTTCAGATGAAAAGTTGTAAAGAGAAAGCTGCAGAATGGGGGATTTCTTCAAGATCTGTGAATGATATGTGCAAAAAAGGAAAAGTGGCTGGGGCTGTTAAGGAGAATGGAACATGGAGAATTCCTGATGATGCAGCAAAACCTGCTGATAAAAGGATTTCAACGGGAAAGTATGTAAAGAAATCTGGGGGAAAGGGCTTGAAGGCACTTCCGATTGGGATATCAGATTATGTGCGTGCGCAGTCAGAATATTATTATGTTGATAAGACATTATTAATCAAGGAATTTCTTGACCAGAAGCCATTGGTATCATTGTTTACAAGACCTAGAAGATTTGGAAAGACCCTGAATATGGATATGTTAAGGGTTTTCTTTGAGATATCTGATGAGGATACAAGCAAATATTTTAAAAATCAGGCAATCTGGCAGTGTGGAGAAGAGTACCGTTCGCATCAGGGTAAGTACCCGGTGATTTTTCTCACATTTAAAGATGTTAAATTTGATACATGGCAGGAAACTATTGATAAGATTCGTGGACTTTTGCAGGAAGAATTTGGACGACATCAGGAATTGCTTAACAGTGATAAGCTGTCAGAGTATGAAAAGGAGAATTTTTTAAAGATTCTTAATGGCACAGCCAATGAAGTTGAACTTACTTCTGCACTTGAGCGTTTGTCAAAAATGCTGGCTGTGCATTATGGCAAAGCACCGATTATTATAATTGATGAATACGATACGCCTATACAGGAAGGATATTCAAAAGATTTCTATGATGAGATTATTGGATTTATGAGAAATTTCTTCTCAGGAGCATTTAAAGATAACAGAAATCTTTCGTATGGATTTCTTACTGGAATTCTTCGTATTGCACAGGAAAGTATATTTAGTGGACTTAATAATCTGACAGTTAATTCAGTTATGGATGAAGCGTATGACAGCTTCTTCGGATTTACAGGTGATGAAGTAAAAGCAATGCTTGAATATTATGGTATGTCAGGTAAAGAAAAGGAACTGAAAGAATGGTATGATGGATATTTATTTGGTAACGAGGAGATATACAATCCGTGGTCGGTTATCAATTATATTTCTAAAGGCGGTATTCCACAGGCATATTGGGTTAATACAGGAAAGAATGAGATTCTTGAAGATGTACTTGAAATTGCTACTGATGACATAACGGAGAGATTTTATGCACTTTTACAGGGAGAGCCTGTTATTGCCAGAATTGATCAGAATGTTGTATACAGGTCGATTGCAGAAGATCCGGCTAATATATATAGTCTGTTGTTAGTGGCAGGATATTTGAAAACACCGAGAAAAAATTTGCAGGCAGATGGTTCATATCTGTGCGAGGTTTCCATTCCTAACAGGGAAATTGCAGCGGTTTACAAGAATGAAATTTTGTCACATTTGCTGCAGATAGGTGCTATCACAAGAACTACTGCTAACAAGATTGCGGAGAGTCTTTATGCAAATGATTATAAAAAATTGCAGGCTGCAATATCCGAATACATGGATAAATCCATAAGTTTTTATGATGGAGGAGCAGAGGGCTTTTATCATGGTTTAATGCTTGGTCTGATTGCATTGATGGATAACCAGTATAAGATTAAATCTAACAGGGAATCAGGCGATGGAAGATATGATATCAGCCTTATTCCAAGAGAAAACAGGTATCCGGGAATTATATTGGAATTAAAATGGAAGAATGGATTGAGTGCAGATTCACTTGATACATTTGCAAACGAGGCACTGACTCAGATTGATAATATGAGATATGATTCTGAGATGAAGCAGGAAGGAATTAATGATATCCTGAAATTTGGAATTGCATTTTCAGGAAAGAAGGTCAGAGTTAAGACCAAATAGAGCGGGAGGGCAGTTATAAGCCATCCTGTTCTAATCTTCCTCAATAACCTCAATTTCCATATAAGCAAATTCGATATCTTCAACAAAGTTATCTTTAGTGAAGCGTACTTTCGAGTGGCGCTGGAATTCTGAAACATTGGAATCAAGCCAGATTGGTTCGGCAAGGTCGAATTCATAGCATGCGTCATGAATAGCAGCGAATATTTTGCGGGTTCTGTTTAAATCAGAATCCGCATTTTTAATTACAGTGTCTTTGATAAGATGCCCTCTGTCGTCAAAGAGCTTACACCACATTCTAAACATATCAGAAATCCTCACTATCTATCAGTATTGTGAATGGTCCGTCGTTTTCAAGGCTGACCTTCATATCAGCACCGAATCTGCCGGTTTCAACTTTAGGAACACGTTCACGGCACATTGCCACAAATTTTTCATAAAGGGCGTTAGCCATATCAGGCGCGCCGGCATTAGTAAAGCTTGGGCGGTTGCCTTTGCGGCAGTCCGCATAAAGTGTAAACTGGCTTACAATAAGCAGCTCGCCACCGACATCTGCCAGCGACAGATTAGTTTTGCCATTCTCATCTTCAAAAATACGCATTTTGCATATCTTGTCTACATATTTTGGAAGCATTTCTTCTGTATCGTCCTGACCAGCCCCGAAAAGAATCAGAAGACCATGTCCGATATTTCCAACAACTTCACCGTCTATCTTAACACTTGCGTGATTAACACGCTGGATTACAAATCTCATATTAAACTCCTTAAATGTGTGAATAACTGAATATTATACGCTTAGTGGAAATGTGTCAACTTGTTAAGGAACATTATTATTATATGAGTTTTATCTTCTGTCTGCCGATTTAGCCGCCGTTTCCTATAAAATTTAAAAATAAGTTGACTTTATAGGTAGAATTTGAGAAAAATAAGTGTATTTTAAAAAAATTATTGTGAAAATGCAGAAAAAGACCTATAAGATGACTTCAAAAACAGAATTTATAGGAATATTTTGTTATGTAGACAGCTTAAATGATAGAAAATAGCAAAAATGTTCCTATAAGAGAATTAAAAGTACGACTATCTATAGGTATCATGTTGCAATCAATAATCGACAGATGATACAATCTAAGCAACAGCAACAGCAACAGCAACAGCAACAGCAACAGCAACAGCAACAGCAACA